>Ga0208879_1000505_pt1 | contig 40462 bp, 36 predicted proteins | sample Knorr_S15_td_Bot_FD_185605 | JGI IMG/M metagenome (GOLD analysis project Ga0208879, IMG submission 185605) | Marine microbial communities from Southern Atlantic Ocean transect - Knorr_S15_td_Bottom_ad_5009_LV_A (SPAdes) (version 2) | ecosystem: Environmental > Aquatic > Marine > Oceanic | place... | reverse complement strand
GTTCTCGGCCCTCCAGCGATTCACGGCAAGAGAAGGCCAGGGGGCTGAGGCCGAGCGTAAGACTGCGGACCTTAATCGCCGCCTCGCCGACGGTGACCGCCGGGAGACCGAGTTGGTGGCCCTACGGTTGCGTGGTGCGGTCTCTGAGGTAGCCCTGGACCGCAACGCGGCCCTGTTCCGGGTCGAGCGGACTCACCTGACTGAGGAATTGGAGCGGCAGCGGGAAACCATGTCCATCCTGGAGCAAGGACAGGCCGCCGTCGCATCCTTGGAAGCCCTGAGAGAGCATATGCGTGACCGGTTGGACTACGCCACCCCGGAGGGCCGCCGCACTGTCCTGGAGACCCTGGAGACCCGGGTGACGGTCGGAGTTGGCGGAATCCTGGAGGTCTCGATTGGCATACCCCAACAGGTGGCTGATTGTGTCCAGCGGACCCAGGGCCAATAAGGCGGTGCGCCCTGATGCTCATAACACCAGCCCCACATCACTTTGGCGCCATCTGCCTCGGCAAGGTCCGCAAATTCCCGGGCGGTCCGGGTTTTGCCGATCCCAGGGGCTCCAGACAGCATCACCACCCGGCCTCGTCCAACTACGGCGTCTTCTAGCGCCGCGGTGAGCGTTTCTAACTCACGCTTTCGACCAACAAAGGTGGCGTCACCGTGCCTGCTTTGCCCTGGGACTGGATCAGGGGAATTATTCGTCTCGTCCATAACCTTTTCGTCGGATGGCCGGAAGATGACAACTGGTTCGCCTAGCGCCGGATGATCAACAGGGAGAAATAGTCGAGGTCTTCGGCTTCTAGTTCTGAGATATCTTCCACCACGTTCTCGCGGGCGGTGCTTGCCTGGCGAACGTAGGTGGCTTTGCCGGTGAGTCCCAGTTTCTCCAGATTGGCCAAGGCTTGCAGCAAGTCACGGTCCACCTCCATCAGCACGGTGGTATCTGAGTTGGTGATCGCCTCCCGCAAGTCGTCGATACCGTAGACCTTGGGCAGGATGGTCAGCCGCTGCCCGTGGGTGACCAAGGGCATTCCAGAACTGGCCGCTGCGGCCATCACGGACGAAACACCGGGGATAACCTCGGCCTCCAGGGCCGGCACAACCGCTTTGACGCTCTCCAACACCTGGAAAAACTCGCTGTAGAGCATGGGGTCTCCCTCGGTGATGAAGGCCACGTCCCGGCCCCGACCCAGATGGCCCGCGATCTCTTTGGCCGCGTCCGCCCAGGTCTGGGGACTGACCGGCGTGTCGTCGTCCGAGGGGATGGTGATGGCGAGGAATTCAGGCTTAGCCGCATCAAGAACCCCGCGGACCACGCCAAGGGCATAGCTCTCGGTCCCGTCGTCTAGTTGGGTGAAGCAGATCACCGCTACGCTCTGAAGTCTCCGCTGGGCCTTGATGGTTAACAGTTCCGGGTCGCCCGGGCCGACTCCTATACCATAGAAGCTGCCTGTGCCGCTATTTCCGCCTGTGGTCGTCATTTGTTCGTTACTCTAAACTGCTCATCTGCAGTAGAAATCGGGATACTTGGTCGATTGAACGAAGGGGTCACCGCTGTTGGGCCATGACCCAATCGTAGATGTGCATGGTAGCAAAACAATCGTCCTTGTTGTAGACGACGATCTTTTCCTTGGATACTTGATCAGTGCTCCCGGACTGAACGTAATTCGTATATAGGTCCATGGACCCGACGCCGGTCACATCATCCTGCTCCCAATGGAATCCGAGGCATTTGGCAATGGCCTTTAGCCCTTCCCCATAAGCCGGAAACGCGTACCCTTTTGTGGCCCAAGGCGACAGGTCCTCTAATCGGTCCAACACCACAGCCCCCAACTCTGGGTCTACCCCATGCCGCTCGACCATTTTCGTGAGATGGGTGTGTTCGTAGTGGTGCCAATGGTAGAAGATGGGGTCTTCCAAAGAATCGGCCCACTCCAAGAAATGGACTAGGTTCTCGCCCTCGGCGTCGAAGGTATCGGCGAAGAATGCGGTGTATTCGCCCTCGTTTCCTGGCGTCCGGTGGACCGCTCCGATGAGGTAATTGACCAGCTCCTGGCCATCCAGCTCGTCTTGGTCTTGGGCGCCCTCGAAATCAAAGAAGACCTCGGTTTTGCCCCTTCGTATCTCTGCAAGTTCGCCCCTTCGGAGAGGTTTCTGGCCCTGTAGCGCTTGGGCGGACACGACGATCTTTTTGGCCGTGGACGCTCCGATGCGCCTCACTTTAACGAGTTCGGTCTCATTGGCCGTGGCGATACTCTGTAGCGTCGCGTAGCCCGCCTCTACCAAGTTGGTCCGGACCGAGGCGCCGACTCCGGTGATGAGAGAAACGTCGTTGGCCTCTATTGCCCTGGAGTCAACGTACGAAGTCCATGGCCAGCCAGCCACGCCGTAGCAGAAATCGACCGGTTTTCCGCCCATTATCTCTCTGACCTCAGCCAGTACCTCGTCCAGGCGTTCGTCAACTTCAACCATGGCCACTGGGATAACGTCCATGTCGCCGTTGACCATCTGGAATTCCAAGGGTTCGTAGCCCTGCACCAGGCCCAGGGCCCGGTTGTACAACGCGCCCTGCAATATCTGGGACTCCCGCAGGCGGCGGGCCGACTTGATCTCGACCACCCGGTAGCTGAAATCGCCGAAAACCGAAGGCACGCCTTCGACTTTCTCCAGAACATCCGGGCGTCCTGTAAGCCCTTGGGGCCAGCAGACCAGGGGCATATTCTTGATGAACGTCCCGCCTTCCGACATTATCTCCAAGGAACGGCGGAAGCCTTCTTCTTCGGTGGCGAATCGCTCTTGGATACCACCTGGATAGAGCCGGTCGTTCACCCGCTCTTGGTGGTTATTGCCGATGTCAAAGATGTACTGCATCTGGTCGTTAATCGGGTCTTTGGCATCGGCGGGAGCGTGGAGGATGCACCAGAATGTTATGGGCGATTCGAGATAGCGCTCGACCCATCCGGCCCTAACCGCCCCACTGGAGGCGCCATCGGTGAACTGAAGGTATATCTCTTCGACGTTCATAAGCCTACCGGCTGCACTGGAGTAAAAGTCTAGTAAAGAAACCAGGGACCGCGAGGAACTAATCGACCACCACGTTGACCAAGCGGCCGGGGACGTAGACCGTCTTGGCCACCGACTTCCCTTCAACGTAGCTCTGTATCCTGGGGCTGGCCAAAGCCAATGCCTGGGCCTCGCTCTCTTCGATACCCACGGCGACTTCGATCTTGTCCCGCACCTTGCCGTTGACCTGCAAGATCAATGTTATGACGTCTTCGGCCGCCAGGCCGTCGTCCCAGGTGGGAAAGTCCTGCTGATGGATGCTGTAGGGGTGGCCGTTCATCTCCCAAAGCTCCTCAGTCATGTGGGGGGCCATTGGGGCTAGAAGCAGCAACAGGCTCTTCGTGCACTCCAGCCAGGTCTTGGCGTCGACGCTGCCGTCGGCCCACACCTTGTTCAGGTGGTTGGTCAACTCCATCAGGGAAGCGATGGCTGTGTTGAACTTGAACCGGTCTAGATCGCCGTGGCACTTGCGGATGGTCTGGTGCAGCAGGCGGTTGGTGTCACGCACCGTGTCTGCGTCAACCGAGTTAGAGCCCAGTTTATTCACGTCGCGCGTTGCTATGTCCCAGACCCGGTTCAGCCATCTGGCTGTTCCATTGATGCCAACATCGCTCCACGGACCGCCCTGGTCCCAAGGGCCTATGAACATCAGGAAACAGCGCACGGCGTCGGCCCCGAGTTTGCCGACAAAATCGTCCGGGTTGACCACATTTCCCCGGCTCTTGCTCATCTTTTCGTGGTCCCCACCCAGGATCACGCCCTGGTTGAACAGCCTCAAGAAAGGCTCGTCATAGTCGATCAGACCCATGTCGTGCATGCCCTTGGTGAAGAAACGGGAATAGAGCAGGTGCATCACCGCATGCTCAGCTCCGCCGGTGTATTGGTCCACGGTCATCCACCGCTGGAGCAGGCCCGGATCCGCCGGTTCGTCGTCATTGTGGGGGTCCAAGTAGCGCATCATGTACCAAGACGAGTCCATGAACGTGTCCATGGTGTCGGTCTCCCGGCGGGCGTCGGCGCCGCACTTGGGACACTTGGTATGGACAAAATCATGGTTGGTAGCCAACGGCGACTCGCCGGTAGGCTTGAAATCGGCGTCCTGGGGCAGCAACACCGGGAGGTCAGATTCAGGCACCGGCACCACACCGCAGGCGTCGCAATAGATCATGGGGATTGGCGTGCCCCAATAACGCTGTCTTGAGATCAGCCAGTCGCGCATGCGGTAGGAGACGGTCCTGCTTCCCCAGCCCTTCTTTTCTAGGTCAACGGCGATGGCTGTCTTGCCTTCATCGTTGGTCATACCGTCGTAAGCCCCGGAATTGGTCATGAATCCATCGCCCAGGTAGGCGTCCGGAAGGTCCTTGCCGTCCCACTCGATGGGCGCTATGACGGTCCGGATGGGCAGTTTATATTTCCGGGCGAATATGAAGTCGCGGGCGTCGTGGGCTGGAACGCCCATAACCGCCCCGGTGCCGTAGGTGGTGAGAACGTAGTCGCCGATATAGACCGGCACACGTTCGCCGTTCAGGTGGTTCACCGCGTAACTGCCGGTGAACACACCGGTCTTCTCTTTGTCGGCCGAGAGGCGGTCGATCTCAGAGGTCTGGCGAGCCTTGCTGATGTATTCTTCAACAATCTCACGGTTGTTGTCAGTGGTCAGCCCAGGCACCAATGGATGCTCTGGGGCTAGCACGATGAACGTCACACCGAAGATGGTGTCTATCCGGGTGGTGAACGTGCGTACCTCTTTCTCCTCGAGGCCAGCCGCGGAGATGTCGAAGGCTATCTCAACGCCCTCGCTGCGGCCGATCCAGTTCTGCTGCATGGTCAGGATCTTGTCCGGCCACTCTTCAAGGCCGGTGAAATCCAGGAGTTGGTCGGCGTACTCAGTGATCTTGAAGAACCACTGCTCCAGATCGCGGCGGGTGATCTCCGTACCGCAACGTTCGCAGGCCCCGTTGATCACCTGTTCGTTGGCCAGCACAGTTTGGCACGAAGGGCACCAGACCACGGGGGCTTTGGCGCGGTAGGCCTGGCCTTTCTCAAAGAATTTCAGGAAGAACCACTGGTTCCAGCGATAATACTCGGGCAGACAGGTGATAACTTCCCGGTCCCAGTCGTATATCGCGCCGATGGACCGTAGTTGGCGGCGCATATTCTCAATGTTGTTGATCGTCCATTCGTAGGGATGGATGCCACGGATGATGGCCGCGTTCTCAGCGGGCAGACCGAAAGCGTCAAAACCGATTGGATGGAGCACGTTGTAGCCCTGCATCCTCCGAAACCGTGCGTGGGCGTCCGCCGGGGCCAAGGCGTACCAGTGGCCGATGTGGAGGTCGCCGGAAGGGTACGGATACATGGTCATCTCGTACCATTTGGGGCGGGGGTCGTCGTCGGACACCTTGTGCAGGCCGTCCTGTTCCCAACGTGCCTGCCATTTGCTATCGATCGCGGCGGGGTCGAAAGCCAGTTCAACCTGCCGGGGGCTGCTGGTCATCTATGGTCTCCTCAAGTCCGGGGCGCCGGCAGATTCCGTATCAAGGCCGACGTTTCTCGTGAGCATCATATTAGCATATACGGTGTTCTAGGCACGAAATGAAAAGGTCCAAGTTATCTGATTTCAGTGGAACAGGCCCTTTTGGTTCATTGACACAAGTATGGGCGAATCCTAAAATTCTAACTACTCCTATATTCTTCTCAGAAATACGGTCTTAGATATACAGCTTCGGTCGTGTCGCGCTTCTTCTTGAAGAGATTTCCCCACGTTTTCCACACGTTTTTCATGGATTCCTTACTCTTGTCAGATTCCGTAAGCCTTTTCATTTTGCCAGTTACCAACCGCTGTCTCGGCGGACGGTTACTTGCTGAGTTCCTAGGCGCTAAAGATGGCATTTAGACGCCGGCGCAGGCCGGTCGACAACATCATCAGGCTCCGGAGGCGGCGGGAATTGCGGCCCACAGTGGCCGAAGTCGAGCCGCCCAAACAGAACAAGCCTCGTTTCGGCACCACCACGATCTTGCTCCTGGGATTCGCTCTATTGATTGCGGCTGGCGGAGGGTTACTGACTCTTCCGATAGCTCAGAATGGCTCCGGGTTCACCGAACTGGAAACCGCATTCTTCACCTCCGTTTCGGCGGTCACCGTTACCGGCCACACGGTTGTAGAAACCGGCACCTACTGGTCTGTCTTTGGCCAAGCGATCATCTTCGTGTTGATGTTGGTCGGCGGGCTGGGTTTCATGGTTATCAGCACTTTCATATTGCTGCTGATCGGCCAAAGATCAACCCTCCAGGAACGGCTTTTGACCCGCGACCTGATGCGCGACACCGTTGGGGTGGACCAGATGGGCGGGTTGCGCCACATCGGCCGTACTGTTATCGGCGCTGTGTTCTTGTTGTACGCGATGGGCGCCGTGGTTATCTTTTTCCAGATCGACGCCCTCGATGGAACGGGAACCCTGCGGTCCATGTGGCATTCAACGTTCCTCTCAGTCTCCTCGTTCAACAACGCCGGATTCAACATCATCCCGGAAGTGCCGGGCGGAAGCAGCGTGGCCCGCTTCTTCTCGGACCCCGGCCTTTTGATAACGATGACTGTCTTGATGGTCCTTGGAGGCTTGGGTTGGGTCTTAGTGGTGGATGTGTCCCGGAAACGTCGAATATCCCGGTTCTCCCTGGAGACGAAGCTCGTGCTCGTGACCAGCATCCTACTGTGGGTATTGGGCGCGGGTGTCCTGTTCCTGGCCGAGTTCAATAACTCGGCAACGATGGGCAGCTTCGGTTGGGTGGACAAGGTCATGGGGGCCATCTTCAGTTCGGTCAGCGGCCGCACGGCCGGCTTCTCAATCATGGACTTTGGCGAGGTCAAGGATGTAACGAAATCCACGTTCGCAGGCCTGATGTTCATCGGCGGCGCGGCCGGTTCGGTGGCCGGCGGCATCAAGGTCGCCACATTCGCTGTCTTGATGGCGGCCGTGATCTCGTCACTGAAGGGCCGTCCCCACGCCGAGGCATTTGGCCGGGAGATTCACCAATCGCAACTACACCGAGCCCTTACCGTCGCGGTTCTCGGCTTCGCGTTCATAGTGGTGTCAGCGACGGTTTTGACGACTCTTGAACCGGACATTCCATTCCTGGACATCATCTTCGATACAGTATCGGCTTTCGGCACTACCGGCGCTTCGACCGGGATCATCGCTGAAACCGGAGTCGCCTCAAAGATCCTGTTCATGACGCTGATGTATGTGGGCCGGCTGGGCCCGGTGGCTTTGGCGCTGGCCTTGGCCACTGAAGACGATACCGAGGTGTACCGCTTTGCCCAAGAAAGCGTTAAAATAGGCTGATAGGCTTACCAGGGGATAAAAACTGTGAAAAAACAAGTCTGTGTGATCGGTCTCGGCAGGTTCGGGTCCACCTTGGCCCAAGAGCTTTTTCAGAGCGGTCATGACGTTCTGGCCATCGACCTTGATGAAGCGAAGGTCCAAGAACAGCTGGACCGGTCCACCTACGCCGTGCGTGCCGACGCCACCAATGAGTCCATCCTGAAAGAACTGGGCGTCGCCGATTACGACGTCTGCGTGGTGTCCTTGGGCAGCGAAAACATCCAATCCAGCATCCTAGTCTCCGTGCTGCTGAAGAGCATGGGAATCCCTTTCATCATTGCCCGCGCCGCCAATGAACTGCACGGTTCCACCCTGGAACGGATTGGCGTGGACCGCGTGGTCTACCCCGAGGCGGAAAGCGCCCGGCGCACCGCCCACGTTGGCTTCGATACCGGAGTCATCGATTACATGCCCATCGTGCCCGACTTTGGCATCAGCAAGCTAAGGCCGCCTGAAGAGATGCTGGGTCACACATTGGAGGAGGCAGGACTGGCCGGAACAGCGGACCGCCACGGGATATCCGTACTGGCCATTCGCCGGGGGCGGACATCCTTCCTCCACCCGGCCAAGGATGAAGAGATCAAGGCCGGCGACGTTCTGATCGTGGCGGCGACCAACGAAAATCTAGGCAAGATTTCAGAGATCGCCAAGCATCTCGAACCGGCTTCAAACGAGCGTCATTCCCACCGTAACGGCGCCTGATTCCGATACAGACAATCCACTTGATCGCAAGAATCATCTATCTACCCGCGCTGGCGGCTTGACCTGATCGGCCACTTTGCCCAAACTAAAATCCGTCTGAATGTAATGCGTCTGGAACCACCATATCCAGACCACAACCAACGGCCGAAAAACAGGCTCTGCAATCCGTTTTTCAACGCCGTCCTAGATTCGTAAAAATCTTATTGTATTGGGTGACCACTGCTCGTATAATCTGCCATTGATTATTGGCTGCGAACTGGGTAAAACCCTCGTGGTCGAGCCTATGTCACCCGATTCAGGACGGTGCCCGGCTATGCGATTGGACGCAAAACGGCTCTTGGTGCCAGTGAACGGCAAATCATACAGCGAACGCACATTCCGGCTGGCATGCCAGATGGCGCGGGAATCCAAAACTGAACTTCACGCGGTCTACGTGATCGAGGTCCCGTTGGAACTGTCTTTGGAATCTGAGATCGCCGAAGACATCAACAAGGGCGAGGAGATCCTGGCCCGCATCGAAGCCATCGCCTCCGAAGAGAAGTACAAAGGCCTCCAAGCCCGGTTCCTGCGGGCAAGGCAGGCCGGACCCGCCATAGTGCTGGAATCCGAAGACCGGTTCATGGACCTGCTGATCGTGGGCGTTCCTTACAACCGCCGGTTCGGGTCCTGCACTTTTGGCACCACGGCGTCTTATATCTTTCACAACGCCTCATGCCAGGTGATGTTCTGGCGGGAACAGGCCCCGTCCCCCATCTTCCCCAGGGATTAGACCATGCGAGTATTGATTTTCGGTTGTAACCGGCTCAGCACCAGCCTCGTGGGTGATCTCGTCGGGGAAGGCAAGGAGATCACGGTACTGGGCGGCGAACGGGACTGCCTGGAAAGCTTGGCCACCCTCCCCGGAGTCCGCGTTGTGCTTACCGCGGAACCCATGATGCAGGACTATCTCCAAGAGGGCGGCATCGACCATGCCGATGTTTTTCTGGCCATGTCCTCCGACGACCATCAAAACATCCTGGTTGCCCAGATCGCCAAGCACATATTCAATGTCCCTAAAGTGGTGTGCCATCTGGGCAACCCCCAACTACAGGTCATGTATGCAGCCCTGGGTCTGGAAGTGGTAGGCTATTCAATCGGCCTGCTGCAGGATGTCCGCCAGGCCATAGAAGGAAAATCCTAAGAACTAGATGTACGTAGTGATCGCCTGATGTACGTAGTCATCGTTGGCTGCAGCGAGTCCGGCTACCATCTGTCCAAGGCGTTGATTGCCGGTGGACACGAGGTGGTCGTCGTAGAGAAGAACGCGGAGCGTTATCACCTCCTGAATGAGGAATTGGGCAGCGTGGCCTTGCTGGGCGACGGCACGGACGAGGCCACCCTGAAGCGCGCCGGCATCGCCCGGGCCGATGTGGTCGTGAGTCTGACTGGGGCGGACGCCACCAACCTGGTCATCTCGCAGATGACCAAGCATATCTTCCAAGTCCCCCGGACCATGGCCCTGATCAAAGACCCTAAGAACGAGCCCATCTTCCATGAGATTGGCGTCGACGTGGTGGTGAACTCCACCCATCTGGTGCTGGCCAGCCTGGAGGAAGGGGTCCCGGGAAGACCGTTGGTGCACCTCATGAACCTACGCGTACCAGGCATGGAATTAGTCAGCGTTTCCATACCTGAAGACGCCAACATCATCGGCAAACCGCTCAATGAGATCGAGCTTCCCCCGAACAGTTTCATAACCCTGATGGTCAAGAAAAACGGGGCCACCCTACCCACCGGCCGGTCAGTGGTGGAACCCTCAGATGAACTGGTGGCGGTCGTGCCAGAGGGCGAAGAGCAGATACTCTACGACATCCTGACGGGAGTGTAGCCATGGCCCGCACCTTGGGCTTCCTGGGCCCGTCCGGCACCTACACTGAAGAAGCCTGTATCCTTTACGACTCGTCAGCCGAGCTACGCCCCTACCCGACGATCACCGGTGTCGGCAAAGCGGTCGTTTCCGGGGAATTGGAAGAAGGGATTGTCCCCATCGAAAACAGCCTGGAAGGCTCGGTTACTTTTACGCTGGACCTGTTGATCAGCCAGCCTAGTTTGTTCATCAAGGGCGAAGTAGTCGTTCCCATAGAGCATTACCTGATGGCCAAACCAGGGACTGTGCCGTCCAAGATCAAGGTGATCTACTCGCACCCACAGGCATTGGCCCAGTGCCGGACGTATCTCGAGGAGAACTACCCCCAGGCCCAACAGATGGATTCCCTCAGCACTGCATCGGCGGTATCGGACTCGTTTGCCAGTACCGTTCCGGCAGCGGCCATCGCGCCGCGCCGTGCGTCGGAATTGAACGAGGTGGACGTACTGGACCAGGGCATTCAAGATGTCGCGTCCAACGTAACCAGGTTCGCTGTGTTGGGGCTGTCGGACCACGCGCCCACCGGAAAGGACAAGACGTCCATGGCATTTACGTTTGAGGACGACGAGCCAGGACTGCTCTACAGGGTTTTGAGAGAATTCGAGAAACGTAATATCAATCTCTTCAAGATTGAATCACGGCCCACCAAGCAATATCTGGGTGAGTACATCTTCCTGATGGATTGCGGAGGACACCGGCAGGAATCTCCCATGAAAGAGGCGCTGGCGGCGTTGTCCGAACCGATCAGTATGCTGCGAGTCCTTGGCTCTTATCCCCGGTGGAGTCCAAAGCCTTAAAGCGGCCTTTTGGTAATTTGAAAACTTGCCGGAAAAAACGTCGGCCCTCCTCCAGCGGCATTGCTAAGAAACCCAAACACCACACACAACACTTCTTAGCTGGTCAACCGATTGGAGAAGGGCCGACCGGGACAGGCCTTGTACGGTCGGTCCACCCGGTAAACGCCCCCCACGGTGGTCCTGACACTTAAGGCACGAGGCCCGTGCACCCGTCTTATTTAATGGCTTCTACTTCCTAAGCAGAGCCTCCAACATTCTCTGATTGTTGAACGATTGATAATCGTTATTTAAGAATGTTTTTATACTTTAACCAAAATTGGCCTTTATGTCAAATCAGGCCCAATCACGGTGGGAATCTGCCTGCTTAAAGCCTTGACAACCGCCCGCACCGGTCTGCGGCTCCCCTTTAAGGCCTCAGTTCCAACGGGCTTCGTAGATGGCGGTCCCCTGGTTCTCGAAAACTTTCCGGCCCAGGGTTTCGAACTTGTTCAAACCTTTGCCCGGGTAGGTAATCCGCTCCAGATCGCCCACCACCACGTACTTCACCTGGTACCGGCGCAACAGGTCCAGGGCCCTTTTTTCGTTGGTGGTCTCGTACATCTCCCGGACATCCTGCGCCCGGTCCGTGATAGCGTAAGAATAGGCCGTGCGCTGCTGGATCTGATGCCACGGCCAGCCGATGACGGTGGGCAGTCCCGTGTAGTTGGCGAACCGGGCGCCCCACCGGTACTGACTCAGGTGCGCCTCCAAGATGACCGGAGATCCTTTCACATTGTCTTGGACCCATTCGATGGCTTCCTGGTCCCATTTCAGTTCAAACGGCTGCTCCTGCTCTTGGTGGACCGCCGCAGCCATGTATGCCGTGCCGTCCAGGGTCGATGGGCCGTCGGTGAACCGGTCGGAGACCCGCGCCCGGCTGCCCAGGGCCGTGTAGACCAGGCTGGAGCCAATCAGGACCGCCAGCACGGCCATCCAGACGCCCGACCGCAGTCCGATATTCGGCCGCAGGAACCCAGAGGCCCCCAGGTGCCACAACATGTAGGCCGCGACTATGCTGAGCAGGACCCAAATCTCCAAGTAGTACTTGAAGAAGGTATTCATCCTGCCGATGTCTCCTTCCACCCGGACCAGGTCCACTCCGATGCCGATGAACAGCGCTAGACTCAACAGGAACAAGGGAACCACTTCGTAGGCGCGTTCTTCATTCTTAGAAGCAAAGATGTTCCAGGCGACGATCCCCACCAAGGCCAGGAACACCATCAGCAAAGTCACATTCCAGAACCCGGCGGCGGCAAAGAAGACTGCGGCCAGACCCACGGCCGCAACACAGACCCTCATCCAGGCGATCCCTTGCACGGTTACCTGATAGTCGCGGTCGCCGAAGCTCCAGACCAGTTCTTTCAGCGTGCTGCGGGCCTGATAGAGCAGGAACGAAGCTATCACGAATAAGAAGAGTCCGTGGATGCCAAGGAACCGGTCAACCGGGGTCCGCCACTTGGACACATCCAGACCGCTGTTGAACGTCTCGTAGGCCTGATGGAAGGGCAGGAACGCCAGGATGCTTACAGCCACGATTTCCACCGCCAACACACCCAGCAAAGCGAATTTCTCGGTCCGGGACCCGTTGGTGAAATAAACCGCCAACGAGAGCAGACCCAGCGTGAGGATCAGATAGGACGGGAAGTCCCAGCTATTCACCACCCAAAGCGACCCCAGGCCCAAACCCAAGGCAACCGCCGATACGACGGTCCAAACCCAGCCGCCGTCTCTCAACCCGATCACCAGATTCAGGCCCAGCCCGATCACCAGCAGGGTGAATGGGATCACCATCATGTGGGCGTGGAGGTCGGCGAACAAGAAGGTGAAGAAGGGGAACTCGGTGATGTGGAAAGATACGTCTGAGATTCCCGGGATCCTATCGGGCACCCAGAAAGCGATGGGGTTGGGGTCGAAATTCTCCATGCTGGGCAACATACGGCTGCTGCGCCAGAAATCGAAGGCCGGGAATGGGGTGCTGTCGACCACTTTGTACCAGGTGTTCTGGACGATCTGGACCATGCCGTCGAGATTACCGACCACCGCGGTGAACAGGCCCGCGGTCACCCCCGCGCCAACGGGATTCCAGACCCATTTCCTCCATTGCGTGGGCTCATCGCCGAACCTCATGGGCGAAAGAACACCGACACCCGGTACCAAGATTTCCCGCCCAGCCGCCCGCCGTTGCCGGACTCCCTCAGCCAGGTTGTAGACCAACGTGTAGGCCCCGGTGATCGTCAGGGCGAAGAACATTGGCACGGCCAGATTGAAAGCCGTGGTGGGCAGGATGCCGGTGACGCGGATGATGCCGGAGATCACGAAGTAGCCCCAGTAGTAGTAGTTCAGGAGGCCGCCGGCAAACCAGGGGTCGAATGGCGGCAGGGTGGTCGAGCGGACCACCGCGGTCAGATAGGCCAGCTCCATGGGTTTCTCGCCGCCCCGGAACGGGTGCCAAAGGTCAGGATTGGCATAGCGCAGCAAGACGAATCCGAGGAACGCCACCAAGAAAAGTGCCTCACCGAAGAGCAACAACCGCCAATGCTCCGTGAGAAATTCCTTTATCTCTCTCCATTTAAAAGCCAGGGTAGCCGCCGATAATCCGGCCACGACCAGGATTCCCAGATAGACCGCCGACCGCGAGAAGTCCATCAGCCCCAACGACACCGTGATCCAAGTTATGTAACTCACCGCCAACAGCCCAAAGATGCGGGCTAAGATGATCCCACGGTCTGGGAGCGGACGGAAGATGAACATGGTGAACGGCAAGGCCACGAGGTAGACCAACTCAACCACCAGCAGCCAAGCAAGCACCGGCACATCGTTGGTCCAACTATCCCGGTCCACGATGTCGGAGAACGTCCCGCCTTCCTGCTGGGAGACCAGGTCCTCCGGAGAGAGCAATAGACCAACAGAACGGTCTTCGGACACCGGCTGGCTCGCTTGCAGTCCGATACGGATGACGCCCTCCGTCAGGTGCGCCGTATTCTTGAATAGAAGCACGCGCGGGTGGTCGTAGCCGACGGCATTGTCGTCGGCGTAGCCCAGGTCCAAGCTGATGGACGGGCTATCTCCGGGATTCAGCGGTGTTGGCTGTTCTAGGCCGGCTCGGCCGATGGCGTCGTTGCGGAAGGCCACTCCCAAAAGTTCGGGGTAATTGGTGAACTCCCGGTCCAGCTCGTATCCCAGCCGGCCACTGAACAGGCCCTGGTAATACTGGTTGCTTAACGGGAAGCGCTCCGGGTCGCGGGCGGCGCTGGTATAGGGGCGATTGCTGTAGAAGACCACGTATTCCGACGAGGCAAGTTTGCCGGCCAGTATGTTCATCTTCTCTGGGGTGTCGGCGTCATAGACCGGGAACTGCCAGACGTTATACGAGTACAGGTTTGGCACGAACTCGTCCCAGTGGTTATCGCTGACGATGGCCGTGCCTCGGGGCACATTCTCGTTGATCCACTCCGACGCCGTGACCGCCGGATGGTCCTCGGCGTAGACCTTCTGAAACGCCAGAGCGTAGAAACCGGTCGCGGCCACCACGAACACGACCATGGCGATGGCGAATCCGGGCAAGAAGCGCGCCGGGTCGAACCGCTGGTATACCAGGTGAACCTGCAGCGGACGGTAGGCGGAGAACATCCACAGCAGCATCCGAGAACCCATGATGATCATGATGGGCATCAGTGGGAAGACGTACCGCAGGAAGTGGACCTCGAAGGTCTCCAAGAAGATGAATCCGGGCACAACCCAGGCAAGCAGGAACAGGTCGGCCCGGCGGGTCGTCTTGCTGAAAGCGGCCACCGCCGCGGTGAACGGGATGGATGCCCAGGCGACGATCCCCAACGGGATGCCCAATCCCCAGACCGATGACTGCTGGATCTGGTAGAAGAACGCCGGGGTGTCAACGTATTGGATGGTGAAGGGCCAGAGTCCGGCGTTCCGGGCCATACGCGTCTGCGCGCCCAGGTCTCCCAGGAACGCTGCGATGTCTAGGATGGCGTACGGGGCCGAAATGATGAACACCCCCGCCGCGATCACTCCCGCCAATAAGGCGTGACTAAAGATGCGTTGCACCAGCTCCGGGGTGATCTCAGACCAACGTCCGTCGACCTCGTCCAAGACGCGGTACCAATAGACCAGGAACAACGGCGCCAAGATCGGCAGCAGGCTGATCTTGGGCGCGATGGCCAGGCCAAGCAACAGCCCCAAGATTGCCGAGTCCCGTAATCGTTTCCGCTCCAACATTCGCCACATGGCCCAGAAACTGGCCAGGGTGAAAAGCACGGAGAAGGTCTCGGGACGGAAGAAATGGCTGTTCTGGATGTGGATCACCGCCAGCGCAGTGAATCCGGCGGCCAGCAGGCCCACTCCATTGCCATAGAACTTCCGGCCCAACAGGAAAACCATGAACACGGTCCCAACATCGGCCAATGCGGAAAGCGGCCGGCCAACATACCGCATATCCAAGGCGCTGATGTCGGTGAACAACTCGACGATAGAGCGGAAGAAGACCATGACGTAGATCAGGATGCTGCCCAGGGGGAACCAATGTGGATTCAGGGGGCTGCGGTCCTTATCGAAAAGCGTGCCGATGCCCGGCAGACCCGGCTGAGCATCGGGTTCCCCTCTAAGGTAGCCGCAGTCGTTTGCGCCGGGCGAGTCCGTAAGCAGCTCGTACATGCACCCCGAGCGCATGTAGATGTCCCGCTCGTCCGGATGGAAGGCAAAGCCTTGGTCCCAGTTGATGCCGTTCAGCCGCAGCGCGAGGGCGACGACCAAGATGACCAGCAACACATAGAAAACCCAGGTGACGCGTCCGCCGAAAGTCAGAAAATGATCGGACCTAAAGGACAAAGCCAGTCCTCAACGCCATTGTCTAATATGGGATGTCCCCTTGAGTGTGCCTAGACCATTATATTGGTGCGCCTGGTTTCTTCGCGTATAAAGAAGTCCCCCGTCCCCAAGAGAATGGGGGACGGGGGACTTCTTAAACTTCCGGTAGAGCTTTCAAAAGCCCCGTCTGGGTTTACGGATGGATTCTCAGCTTAGATGCCTTTCTCGGCCATCATCGCAGCCAGGTCGGCGGTGCGGCAGGAGTAGCCCCACTCGTTGTCGTACCAGCCCATGACCTTGACCATCCTCTTCTCCATGACCATGGTGGACAATCCGTCAATGATGCAGCTATGGGGGTTGCCCTTGTAGTCGGAACTGACTAAAGGCTCGTCGTTGAATTCCAGAATGCCCTTCATCCGGCCTTCGGATGCCTTGATGTAGGCCTCGTTGATCTCCTCGATGGTTACATCCTTGGAAACCATGGCGGTGAAGTCGGTGATGGAGCCGGTGGCCGTGGGCACGCGGAATGCCACGCCGTTCAGCTTGCCGTTAAGTTCCGGCAGGACCAAGCCCACCGCCCGGGCCGCGCCGGTGCTGGTGGGGATGATATTCTCCGCGGCTGCCCTGGCGCGCCGCAGGTCGCCGTGGCGCTGGTCCAAGATAGCCTGGTCGTTGGTGTAAGAGTGGATGGTCGACATCAAGCCGTACTCGATGCCGAAGCTGTCGTTGAGGACCTTGACCATGGTGGCGAAGCAGTTGGTGGTGCAGGAGGCATTGGAGATGATGTTGTGCTTGTCTTTGTCGTACATCTCATCGTTGACGCCCAACACCAGCGTGAGGTCTTCGCCCTTGGCCGGAGCGGAGATGATAACCTTGCTGGCGCCGCCCTTCATGTGGCCGGCGGCTTTGTCGGCGTCGGTGAAGATTCCGGTCGACTCGATGACCAGGTCCACGCCCATCTCGGACCATGGAATCTGGGCCGGGTCTCGTTCCGAGAAGACCTTGATGCTGCGCCCGTCCACGACCAGGTCGCCGTTGTTGGCTTCGACCTTGCCGGGGTAGCGGCCGTAGCTCGTGTCGTATTTCAGCAGATGAGCATTGGTCTCGGCGTCGGTCAGATCGTTGACGGCAGCCACCTCAACCTTCCCGGCGTTGCGGCCCTCATTGGCCCGCAGCACCAATCTCCCTATCCTGCCAAAACCGTTTATCCCGATCCTAGTAACCATGCTCCACCTCCGGTTTTTTAACTATTCTTCGCGACGCGGCCCATATATTCGCGAGTAGCGGCATGGGAAATCATCGCAACGTTATGTCGATAAGCCAGAATGCCGGGTACATGATACCCGCTGCCAGAGCGCTTGGAAAGAGAAATTTACCCCTATTGAGGGATATACATCGGATTGCGAGGCGATGGGCTAAGACCGGCCCAGATAGTCGAAAGCCGATTCTCCCGCGTAACGGGCCTGATCGCCCAATTCGGACTCGATGCGCAGCAGCCGGTTGTATTTGGCCACGCGCTCCGACCGGGCCGGGGCGCCGGTCTTGATCTGACGCACGTCCCAGCCGACCGCCAGGTCGGCGATCGTGGTGTCTTCGGTCTCGCCGGAACGGTGGCTCATGACCGCGCCCCACCCTGCGCCACGCGCCATCTGGAGTGCTGCCAGAGTCTCTGAGAGGGAGCCGATCTGGTTCGGTTTGAGGAGCACCGCATTACTGGACTTCTCGTCGATGCTCCTCTTGATACGGGTGATGTTGGTGACCAGGAGGTCGTCGCCCAAGATCTGGGTTGAGTCGCCGAGCACTCCGTGCAAGCTGGTCCAACCGGCCCAATCGTCCTCGGAAAGTCCGTCTTCAATAGAGATTATCGGGTACTCAGCGGCCCATTCTTGATACAGCTTCACCATTTCAACAGGGGTCAGGCTCACGCCTTCGCGTTCCAAAACGTACAAACCGTCACTGAACAGCTCTGAGGCGGCCACATCTAGGGCGATATGTATATCCTTGCCGGGGGTGTAGCCCGCCTTCTCCACCGCCTTCAGCACCATCTCCAAAGCGTCCCGGTTAGAGGGCAGGCTGGGGGCGAACCCCCCTTCATCGCCAACGTTGGTGTTGTGGCCGTCCGCGCCCAATAGACTCTTCAGCGACTGGTAGATCTCCGCTCCGGCGCGGAGTGCATCGGAGAAACTGTTCACTCCCACCGGCATGACCATGAACTCCTGGATGTCAGCCGAGTTGGAAGCGTGTTTGCCGCCGTTCAGGATGTTGAACATGGGGACCGGCAGCGTGACCGGGTTGCCCGCGGCTAGGTAGTGCCAGAGCGAGCCGTTGGGGCTGCTCACACCGGCGGCGGCCTTTGCCACCGCCAAAGACACGGCCAATACGGCGTTGGCCCCCAGATTGCCCTTGTTGTCTGTGCCGTCAAGTTCGTTCAACCCGGCGTCGATCGCGGCCTGGTCCATGGGGGAGCGGCCGACGAGCCACGGGCCGATGATGTCGTTCACGTTGGCTACGGCTTTCAGGACGCCGTTTCCGTTGAAACGGGAGGTGTCGCGATCCCTAAGTTCCACGGCCTCGTGGCTGCCGGTGCTGGCCCCCGACGGGACGGCGGCATGGATAGCCAAGCCCGTTGAAAGAACGACCTCGGCTTCGACGGTGGGGTTGCCTCTGGAATCCAAGGTCTCGCGGCCTCGGACGGCGGTGATTGTCACGCCGTTGCTAGCGCTGCTCATAAAATCCTTTAGTTGAAAGTATCTGGTTGAGCCTGGGATCTAATGGTGGTGGTTGCTTGTGGCCACCGCGGCCAACGCTTTGTCCACGGCGTCAGAGGGATTCTCGGCTTGGATGATCGCTCCGGCGATGTCGGTGCCATCGCCGTTGGTGGTCAGCGGCCAGGTCTTCAGGCCGATCACAGGGATGCCGTCGCTGAGGGCGTGGCCGATCTCAGAAAGCGTCCCATAGGCCCCGCCGACGGCGATCACCGCCTCGCCAGTGTGGACCACGATAACGTTTCGGGAATAACCCATGCTGGTGACGATGGGGATGTCCACGTAGCTATTGGCTTCGGCCGCCGCCCGGCCCGGCAGGATGCCGATGGTCGTCCCGCCTTCGGACTTGGCGCCCCGGCAGACAGCTTCCATGATCCCGCTAAGTCCACCGCAGACCACCATGATGTCCCGGCGGGCCAGTTCACGGCCGACCTCTTCCGCCAGCTCCACATGTTCTCTGGTCGCTGGGTTACTGCTGCCGATCACTGAGATTATCATCTGTAATTAGCCTTAATTACCTAAGAATACGCCTGATAGGCGGGTTTCTGAGAGAGCGGTAATTATATCAGACCGCCCGGTTTCGCCCCAGGCGGTGGGTCCGCGATGCGCAGAGATCAACCCACAAGGGCGCGGCTGGCAGCCTCGATCGCCTCGATCAAGGGCCGGGGATAGACGCCCAACCAGATCATCGCTGCGGCGCCGGTCCCCAGCACGGTGATCAGCGACAGCGAAGGACGCCGTGTCAACGCGGGGTGCTCAGTCAACAAGTCGCCGCCGTCATCGCCAGCGGGAGTGGGCTCGATGTAAACCTGACGCAAGACCTGCAGGTAGTAATACAGCCCAATCAGGCTGCTGAAGATCGCCAGTCCGGCCAACCAGAGGAAACCCTCGGACGCCACCGCCGTAAACAGGTAGAACTTCATGGTGAACCCGGCGAAGATCGGCAGTCCCGCTAAAGAGAACAGCCCCATACCCAGACACGCCGCGAGGAACGGTTGGCTGTTGGCCAGCCCGCCGAGGTCGGCGATCATCTCCTTGCCCGTCATGTTAAAGAAGGAGATCAAGGCCGCGAAAACCACCATGTTGGTGATCGAGTAACCCACCAGGTAGAACATCACACCGTTGGACGCAAGGTCCGAGTTGGTGGAAAGCGCGGTTATCCCAGCCAGGATGAACCCGGCGTGCCCGATACTGGAATAGGCCAGAAGCCGTTTCAAGTTCTTTTGGGCCAGGGCCACCAGGTTGCCCACCAGCATGGTGACGGCGGCCAAAACGGCGAAGACCAATTGCCACTGCTCCCAGCGCTCGGCCGCGGGCACGAAGCCTTCCATAACCAACCGGAGTATCAGGGCGAATGCGGCAGCCTTGGAACCGATGGCTAAGTAAGCGGTCACGGGATAGGGCGCGCCTTCGTAAACGTCGGGCGCCCACATGTGGAATGGCACCGCGGACACCTTGAACATCAGCCCTACCAGGATCAGGCCAACGCCGACCCAAAGCGCCGGGGCCACCTCGGAGGCCGAAGCCAGTCCGATGGCGATATCCTCGAACTTGGTAACTCCCAAGGTGCTGTAGACCATGCTCACGCCGTAGAGGAGGATGGCCGAAGACACCGCGCCGACGATGATGTACTTCAGGGCGCTCTCATTGGACTTGGCACTGTCTTTGGCGTAGGCCGCCAAAACATAGAGGCTGAAGCTGAGCAGCTCCAAAGCGATGTAGGCCGTCAACAGCTCCCGGGACTGGGCCATGATGTTCATTCCCAGGATCGAGAACAGCAGCAGGCCATAGAACTCGCCCTGATGCTTGAGCCGGTGCTCCACGAAGTCCATGGAGCTGAGGATGATAAACACGCCCATCCCCAAGAAGAAGACCTTGAAGAAAAGAGCGAAGTCGTCCACCGCTAAGAGGCCGTCGTAGAGCGATTCTTGTTCGTCCCACAACATGACCAGGGACAGCACGATCAGGCCGATAAGGCCCGCGATCGAAAGCCACGCCAGTATTCCCTTCCGGCCCTCCGGCAGGAACAGGTCCACGGTGAACACCAAGAACGCCAAGCCCGCCAGCGCGAACTCAGGTGTCAGCAGTTCAATGTTGTCGGATAGACCGTTCACTGTCCGCTACACTCCCGGAATCGTCGAGACGCCAACGTTGATCACCCGCAGCAACGGGTCCGGCCAGACTCCGACAAAGATCAATATCCCAACGAATGCCCCGCCCACCGACATTTCGACAGGGCTGGCGTCGGGCAAGTCCGCCCAGCGTTCGTCCGCCTCACCCATGAAAGTACGGGCCAATAGACGCAATATATAGATCGCTGTCAGCGCCGCGCCGATGACGGCCAGGATGGCCAAAGGCAAGTAGGTACGGAACGCCCCAGTGAATACCAAGAACTCGGCGATGAACCCACTTAGTCCAGGCAGGCCCAAAGACGCCAGTCCGGCGATGGCGAAGAAGAAAGTGTTGGCCGGCATCCGGCTGGCCAGTCCGTTCAGCACGTTGATGTCCCGGGTGTGGGTGCGCTCGTAGATCGCCCCGACAAGAAGGAACATGAGGGCTGTCATGATGCCGTGGGAGAACATCTGCAAAACCGCGCCGGCCACGCCGACGTTATCGAGCGTGGCGATGCCCATCAGCACGTAACCCATATGACTGACGCTGGAATAGCCAATGATGTACTTCAGGTCGTTCTGAGACATGGCCGATATCGCGCCGTAGAGGACGTTTACCGTGCCCAATGTGATCAATACAGGCATCCAGTTGTCGGCGCCCTCCGGCAGCAGGAACATACCGACACGGATGATGCCGTATGCGCCCAGTTTCATCAGCACGCCCGCATGGAGCATGCTCACCGCGGTGGGCGCCGCCACATGTCCGTCGGGCGACCAGGTATGGAACGGCCAGAGGCCCGCCAGAACACCGAATCCCACCATGAACAACGGGAACACCCATGTCTGGAAATTGCTGTCGAACTCTCCGTCCCTGGCAAGTTGGGCCAAGCCATCGAGCGAGAACGTCGCGAATCCCTGGTCCGAAGCCGCCACGTATAGCGCCAGGATACCGATCCAGACCAATATGCTTCCGGCAACGAGGTAGATCAGAAGCTTCATGGCCCCGTATTCTTTGGTGCGCAGGAAGGTGCCGAAATCGGTGCTGCTGCCCCAGACCCCGATGAGCAGGTACATGGGCAGAACGGCGAGTTCGTAGAAGAAGAACAGGAAGAACAGGTCCCGGGCGACAAACACCCCGTAGACCCCGGCGGAAAGGGCGAACAGCAGCACGAAGAACTCACGTGTGCGGTACTTCACAGTCTGGGATACCAACACCCCGCCGAGCAATACGATGCCGTTCAGCAGCACCATGGGCGCCGAGATGCCGTCGATACCCAAGGACAGATTGATGTCCAACGGGCCCGGCAGCCATTCGTAAGTGTTGGAGAGTTGGAAACCACCTAGGTTGTAGTCGTAATTGACGAAGATGACCAGGGACAACGCGAGTGATATGGCCGCGATGAAGATGGCGAAATACCAGGTCTGTTCGCTTTCGTCGCCGGGCATGAACATCATGGCAACGGCGCCGAACAAGGGCACCACTATCAGCAACAGCAGGGCTACTTCATCGAACCCGTTCATTGCGTCCCGCCGATCGCCGGAAAGGCAAAAACGCCATTGATTTCTGAATTACACGAGAGAATGATCGTCTACACCACCCTCAACCAGACGAAGAGGCCCAGCCCCACGGAACCGATGGCCATCGCCAGCGTGTAGGTGTAAACGTGGCCGGTCACGTGCAGCCTGATCAGGATGCCGAACTTCCGTGTCGCATCAGCGGGTCCGTTAACGATGATGTCATTCACGATCGCGCGGTCGAAGTAGGCGATGAAACGGGAGAAGACCAGCACCACCCGGTCGATGGTCCATTGGTAGACCTCATCGAAGTAATACTTGTTCTCCACGATCTTCAAGAACCCGGAATTGCGGGCCCTGACGCCTTCCAAGGAGAAGCTATTCCGGACGTAGATCATATACGCCGCGATGAATGCACCAACCGCCATGATGATCGATAGAGCGCCCAGCCAGACCTCGAAGTGGAACGATTCTCCGTGCCCGAAGAATATGAAGGTCCCGATGCCGCCGAAGCTGCCGGGCCAATTGAAGCTGATCAGACCGAATCCCAAGGCCAGAACACCCAGCAGAATCATCGGCAAGGTCATCAAGATGGGCGATTCGTGGGCGTGGCTGTTCTGATCTTTCAAGGGGCCGAAGAACACCAGGAACATGGCGCGGCCCATATATATCGCGCTGAGCAGGGCCGTAAACAGGGTCAAGACGATGAACGTGACGTTGCGGTTGTCGTTGACCGCCACCAAGATCTCGTCCTTGCTCCAGAACCCAGCCAGTATCGGAATGCCGCCCAGGGACAACGCGCCGATGGAAAAGACGATGGCGGTTACCGGCATGACCTTTCTCAAGCCGCCCATCTCGCCTGTCTCTTGGAACTCGGTGCTGTGGAGGACGCTGCCGGCTCCCAAGAACAAGAGCGCCTTGGAGAAGCCGTGGGCCATCAGGTGGAAGATGGCGGCGGTATAGCCGAAGGCGCCAAGGGACAGCATCATCAAACCCAGATGGCTGATGGTCGAGTAGGCCAATATCCGCTTCAGGTCGGTGGCCACCAGGGCTATGGTCGCGGCGCCAAGAGCAGTCACCAGTCCGACGATCGCGACCACGATCAATGGGTCAGCGTCGTAGGCTTCGAAGAGCGGGAATGTACGGGCAACCAAGAATACGCCGGCGATCACCATGGTCGCGGCATGTATCAGAGCGCTGACCGGGGTTGGGCCTTCCATGGCGTCGGGTAGCCAAACGTGGAATGGCACCTGGGCGGACTTGCCCATGGCGCCCAGGAACAGCAGAATGGCGGCGACTGTCGTCACTCCCTGGCTCATGGCGCCGGTGCGGACCGCCTCGAAGGCATCCAGCATGGAGAACGTGCCCACTTCCCGCCAGATGAGGAGGATGCCGATCAGCAGGCCAACGTCGCCGATCCGGGTGACGATAAAGGCCTTCTTGGCCGCTTCCCGGGCCGCCGGTCGCTCGTGCCAGAATCCGATCAGCAAGTAGGAGCAGATACCAACCAGTTCCCAAGCGACGTAGAGCATCAGGAAGTTGTCTGCTAGCACCAGGGTCAGCATGGCCGCGGCGAACAGGGAGTGGACTGCGAAGTACCAGCCGAAGCGCGGGTCGCCTTTCATATAGGCCAGGGAATAAACCTGAACCATCAGGGCTACGAAGGTCACCAGGCCCAGCATGGCGATGGTCAGCGGGTCGATCAGGATTCCCCAATGCAGGCTGACGCTGCCCACGGCGCCGGCCACCCCGGCATTGAACCAACTGCGTTCGTAGTCGCAGGTGAGCATGCCGGTGTTCTCACTGGTGAAGCAGCCGCTGGTGCCGGCATTGGCGCCCAGCCACGAATCGAGCACGAACCAGAAGACCGCGAAACCGCCGCCTATCGCCAGAATCGACAATATCGCGCCCTTACCCGGTAGGAATCTGCCGAATATCACAATCATCGGCGCGGCGGCGAAGCTGAATACCGGTATGAGCCAGGCCCACTCCATCAGCAAGCCGCCCGGCGGACAGTCATGTTTAGTTTGGTATCTACCATTTCATCAAGTTGATCTCATCGACGTTGACCGTCGATCTATTACGGTAAATTCGTAGGATTATCGCCAGGGCCAACCCAACCTCCGCCGCGGCCACAGTGATGATAAAGATAGCAATCAGTTGACCGTCGAAGTTGGCGAAATTCCCGGTGCCTTCCATATGGGAAGCGGCGGCGATCAGGTTGATGTTCACCGCGTTCAGCATCAGTTCGATGGACATCACGATGAGCACCGCGGACCGGCGGGCCATCACGCCGTATAAGCCGATGATGAACAGCGCCGCGCTCAATAGCTGGAAATAGACCAGATCGACCATCGACTAGCCCTGTTCCTCGCCGTCGTCGGAACGGGCGATGATAATCGCGCCGATCAATGCCACCAACAAAACCAGGGACGCGATCTCGAACGGGACTGCCCAAGTGGTGAATAGGGACTCGCCGATCCCGGTGAACGAGGCGTTCTGGGACTCGGTCCCTTCCACTCGGTTGATCAGGAATGACGGCGCAAGAACGCCCAGGAAAGCCAGAGAAGCCAGAGCGGCGAGGGGCCACTGCTTGTTGTCCGTGACGCGTGGGTAATCGGCGCTCCTGGTCAGCATGATGGCGAAGAGGAGCACGATGATGATCGCCCCGCCGTAGATCAGCACCTGCACAAGGGCCAAGAACTCGGCGAAGAGGACGAGGTAGACACCGGCGACGGCGACCAGGGAGACCAATAACGCCAATGCGGCGTGAACTACGTTGCGGGTGACCACCACGCCCAATGCCCCGCCGATAGTGAACACCGCCACCACTATGAAAACGAACCAAGCCATCTAGGCGGTACGCCTCCCGCTTGCCGTCGTTTTTTCGGCCATTAAACTCTCCCCCGTTCCGGCCCTTCCAAAATACGAGCCACCATATCGGCGGCTCCTTATATCACTTGATTGATCGCGCTAACCCGGGAGTATGCCGAGGACCTATCTCTTTCCGAACAGCCTCTTTAGGAATCCACCGCGCTTGTGCTCCAACTCCGGCAGGTTCTCCAAAGACCCAAGCAGAACGCAACTGGCGCAGGTGCAATCGGCCGGGTGCTTGGTTACCTTTTCAGCCGGCGCGCGTCCGTTCCCAAGCATGGATCCCAGTTTCTTCCGTGCGGGCTTGATCTTCTTCTTTTTTAAGAACCGGTCCGTGCAGTCCTGACAGGTGCAAGCCGCAGGGTGCCGCCCAGTGAGGTTCTGTAGCCTTTCGTCTTCTCGTCTCGGCATATCGTCTCAGGTCCCTAGTCGGACTCAGCAGTAGCCTCAACGGCCCCAGAATCTTCGCCCTTCTGGGCTTTGACCCGCTTCGTTGGCGGTATCCAATCGGTATCCTTCTGGAATTTTTGGCCAATCTCCAGCAACGCCGGCAGGTCCACTCGGTCGCCGTTGCGGGTAAAGGTGCTCATTTCGTGCTCGTGAGACATCACGATCGCGTCGAAGTTACACACCTCCACGCAGATGCCGCATAGTATACACCGGTTGAGATTGATCTCGAACGTATCGACGATCTTTCTACGGCTACTTTTCCCCTCTTCGTGGAGGGGGTTGTCCTTCATCACCGACGTCATGCATTGGGTGGGGCATTGGCGGATGCAGACCATGCAACTGGTGCAGAACGGCTCGCCAATCTCATTGTCCCAGGTCAGAGCCGGGAATCCCATGAACCGGTCTTTCACCGGGGTGGGCTCACTGATTCTCCCGGTCAGAGCGTTGCCGGTGTCCGGGTATTGGCGGGTGACCGGCGCCCGGAGCCCATTCATGGTGGACACCAGAGTAACGACCAAACCTTTCAGGCTATTAAACATCTAGTCCGCCTCCGACTGGGCCGGGGCCCGGCGCTGGGCTTCCAAGGCTTCTTGCCTTTTCCGCACTTCGGCCACCAACTGGGACGGCGCGGTGGTGCGTTTGTAGATCACGTAACCGACCACGAAGAGACCCGCCGAAGACATCGCTGTGAGGGTCCAAGCCGGCCATTCGTAGAACTGGTACACGGCGGTCATGACCACCGACAGGAATGACAGGGGCACCATGACCTTCCACGCAAAGGCCATGAGTTGGTCGATTCGGAGTCTGGGGAAGGTGCCGCGCACCCAGAAGATAACCATGATTACCAGGTAGACCTTGAACAGGAACCAGATTATTCCCCAATCGCCCGACAACCCCGGTCCGGACCAGCCGCCGAAGAATAGAATCACGGTGAGCGCCGCGATGGCGAAGGTGTTGATGTATTCAGCCAGGAAGAAGACCGACCAGTGAGCGCCGCTGTATTCAACGAAGGGCCCGCCGACGATCTCTGATTCGGCGAAGTAGATGTCGAAAGGCGTCCGTCCGACCTCGGCCAGGCCCGCGATGAAGAAGATAACCAGACCCAGAGGCTGCACCAAAAAGAAGATGTAGTTGTCCTGTTGGTTGACTATTTCCCGCAGGTCCAGCGACTGAGCCAGCATCCCCACCGAGATGGCCACCATGATTATGGGTATCTCGTAGCTGATCAGTTGGGCCGCCGCTCTGAGCCCGCCCAAGGTGCCGTATTTATTGGCTGAACCCCAGCCGGCCAGCACCAGACCTAAGATCCCCACCACCGAGAAGGCGATGACGTAGAAGAGGCCTAGATCCAGGTTCTGAATCACGGCGTTCTGGGTGCCGGGTATCGTCACCCATATCATGAACGCCGAAACCACGACTATGATCGGCGCGACCCAGAAGAGGGCTTTTTCTGACGACGCCGGGATGATGTCTTCTTTCAGGATCAGTTTCAGGGCGTCGGCCATTGGCTGCAACAAGCCCATGGGGCCGGTGCGGGTGGGACCCAGGCGCAGTTGGAGCCGTCCCAGGAGTTTGCGTTCCAGCCAGGTCAGCGACAGCACCACGCCCGACAGAACGCTGAACATGATAAAGAGCGCAACCACCAACCAGATAAAGTTGGTGAGGCTGATGGCTAACACGATGGGGGCGGGCATTAGCGGTCCACCTCGCCCAAGACGATGTCCAGAGCGCCTAAAATAATCACGGAGTCGGCGATCCAAGCGTCTTTCATCATATGTCTCAGAGCCGATAGGTTGCAGAAAGACGGCGGCCGGACCTTGATGCGGTGAGGTTTGTCGGTCCCGTCGCTGATCAGGTAAACGCCGATCTCGCCCCTGGGGTTCTCAGCCCTAACATAGACCTCCCCGGCGGGTGGGCGGATAAGCCGCCGCCCCAATGAAGAGACAACCTCTCCCTCCGGAAGTTGGTCCAGCGCCTGCTCGACGATCCGGATGGACTGGTAAATCTCTTGGACACGCAGGTAATACCGGTCCCAGCAGTCGCCGTCCAGTCCGATGGGCACGTCAAAATCGAACCGGTCGTAGACCGAGTACGGCGCGGCCTTTCGCACGTCGTAGTCGACTCCCGACGCCCGGAGGCAGGGTCCAGTGAGGCCGTAGTCGATGGCGTCCTCAGCGGACATCACTGCCACATTTTTCAGCCGCGCCAGAAATATCTCGTTGAAACTGAGGAGTTTGTCTGATTCCTCAGTGTCTTTCTTAACCAATTCCAGGACTTCTCTGACCTGCTGGACGAAGTCGTCCGGTACGTCCTCTTTCAAGCCTCCGATGCGGAAATAGTTGTGCATCATGCGCGCGCCGGAAACCGACTCGAAGAGACCCTGGATGCGCTCCCTTCCCCGGAAGCAGAACATGGACGGGGTCATAGCCCCCGCGTCCAGCCCCATGGTGGCGATGAAAAGCATGTGGCTGGCGACACGGTTCAGTTCGCAGAGGATGACCCGGATGTACTCCGATCGATCGGAGACCTCCAGACCCATCAGCTTCTCAACAGCGCGGCAGTAGACCTGCTCGTTGTTGAAGTTGGCGATATAATCCATCCGATCGAAAAGCGTGATGATCTGGGCGTATTGTTCGCCTTCGCACAGTTTCTCAGACCCCCGGTGCAGGTAGCCGATATGTGGCACCATGTCCACGATCTTTTCGCCGTCCACCCACAGGACCATGCGAAATACTCCGTGGGTTGAAGGGTGCTGCGGTCCCATGTTCAGCAGCATCTCAACCGGCTCGGCGTCGGCTACTAGTCCTGCCGGTGGATTTTCAGACATCTGTGTCATATCTATTCTACTGGTTGGCTAGGGGCTGGTTCAGACGGGGTGCCAAAGTACCGGATCTTTGGGTCTGGGACGGGCTCGACTTCGTTGCTCATCCAGACCTCGCCGTTGTTATAAAACCCGGCCTCAATCAGTGTCTCTTCCAATATCTCCAGTTTCTCGCAGTCCTCAAGATACTCCGACACCTGCCGGCGCAGCAGGTTCTTCGCATCTTCCGCCGTGTCGCCAAACGCGGTGATCACCAACTCTGGGCACGTCGCTTCGTACACGGCGCCCGCCCGGGACTCCTCGATCTGGTAGACAACCCGGTCGAAGGGAGCCGCCTTGGTGGGTTTCGCCTTCTTCGCCACGTTCACTCGCCGTCGGCTGACAGCGCCGCCTCGACAAATTCCAGTTGCAACTCGGTCTCTTCATCCACACCGGGATACCCAGCATTGGCCATGACCTTACTCAGGGAGTTGGTGCCGTCATGGGTCTCTATCCAGGCCCGCATGATCTGAATCAGGTCATCTTGGGCCGCTTCCAATGTTTCGCCCACGCCTTCAAGGTCCAGGTCGTCTATCCGAACGACGTACCTGTTTTCTCCTTGTTCGACCGTGGCCTTAAGGACCACCGAATCCTGAGTTTCCTGGGTTTCCATATTTGTTGTCTAGAACTCCTGGTATTCATTGAAGGGAAATTCTTTGCGTCCGGGGAACCCCTCGAAACCTTCATAGAGCAGCAAAGGCGCCATGTCCGGATGACCGTCGAAGTCAACGCCGAACAGGTCGTGGGCTTCTCTTTCGTACCAATCGGCGGCCCGCCACACAGAGGTCACGGAAGGGACGGTGGCATCCGAGTAGGGAACGTCGGTGCGGAGGACCAACGTGCGCTCCGGCTCCAGGGACTGCAACACATAGACCATCTGGAAATATTCTGAGTAGTCCACGCAGGCTAGACAGAGCAGCATCTTGGCGGAGATCCGCGGGTCGTCTTTGATCAGCCGGCAAGCCTCCAGCGTATGCACCTTTTCGACGCTGACCTGAGGGATATCGTCCAGCGCGCCGGCCTGGGGAGCAAGGTCTTTTAGAACGTCCAAGGAAACTTCCAGCAGTTCTCTTCCTGATGAGGTCAGCGCGGCCAGCGGGTCGGCTTCAGGTTCAGGTTCAGGTTCCGCCTGCCCGGCGGCCACCGGCGTCTCCTCTGACTCAGATGGCTGCTCCGAAGGCTCGATGTTCTCTTCGTTGTCTTGGCTATCTGGCACTATTTTCCGGCGTCCCGCATGATCTTTTCTTGGAGCTTGACGATGCCGTACAAAAGCGCTTCGGGGCGGGGCGGACAGCCTGGCACGTAGACATCCACCGGGACTATGTGATCAACCCCCATCACCACCGAGTATGAGCGGTAATAGGGCCCGCCGTTGGTGGCGCAGCTACCCATGGCGATCACCCATTTAGGTTCGGGCATCTGCTCGTAGAGCAGGCGTATCGGCTCGGCCATCTTCTTGACCACGGTCCCCGAGACGATCATCACGTCCGCCTGCCGGGGCGACGGCCACGTCACAACGCCGAAGCGGTCGAAGTCGTAGTGGGCCATGTAAGTCGACATCATTTCGATGGCGCAACAGGCCAGTCCAAAGGAAAGGGTCCAGAGGGAAGACTTGCGGGCCATGGCGAACAGTTGGTCGGTAGAAGCCGTAATGATGCCAGGCAACTTTCCGCCGATCGCCTGGTCAAACAAACTGGGACCAGGCTGATTGCCGGGTCCCATGATTATTTCTGCCATTCCAGTACCCCTTTTTTCCAGGCATACACTATGGCGAAGGAGAGAACACCCAGAAACATCATCATTGCATAGAAAGGAAGGACGTTGGACTGGTTGATCTTTTCCTGCATGAAGATCACCGCCCAAGGGAAAAGAAAGACCGCTTCGACATCGAATATCAGGAAGAGGATGGCGAAGATATAGAACCGGACATTGATGTTGGACCAGGTGTACGGAGTGGGCGGGATGCCGCACTCGTAAGTGGTCAATTTGGCTTCAGAGTGACGCCGGGCGGAGAGGAACCTGGAGGCGGAGAACATTCCACCGATAGCCATAAGCGCGACCACCGCGGATAAGGCCACCGCAGTCCAATTCTCCGTGAACAATTCGGCGCTAAAAGTTTCCATTGGCGTGGTGAGGGAAAATAAGCACCACCGCAGGGTTAGCAGTCTGCCGGTGGGTTGGTTTGGTTAGACTCGACTTATGCGCAAAATATATCATCGGCCCCCGATGAGTGTCAACGAAATCCGACGCCGCCACTTAGTGAATTCGAACCGGTGAATCAGTCCGATTCACTGGCCCGAAGTTGGGTGGATGATATATCTTCCCGAAATTGGTCCTCTGGGATGTCCTTGAATAGGGCCTGAAAGCCCTGGGGCACCCGCACATCATCCAGTGTTTTAAAGACGCCTTGGTCTTCTCTGCCCGCTACCAAAAAACCGGTTCCGGCCGCCAACATCTCCGCCAGAGCCATCATCATGGCGTCGGTGTCGTCGCCGTAGTACCTGGGGGCCACCAGGCGGATGGCGGTATCCCACCCTACGACGAAGGTCCGCCCTGGGAATAGCCGCGCCTTCTTGAAGAAGGTCTCAGCCCTGGTGAGCACGGCGATTTCGGATTCCTCGAATCGGGCCAGCCGTTTCAATATCTCCGATTCTTCTAGGTCAGGTTTGTCCACGTTGGTCACCGATAATTCGTACCCAACTTCGGCCCCGGAGATCTTCCCTGCTGCCTCGGCAAGGCCCCGGTGACCCTGGTGTATCGGGCTGAAGGAACCCGGCAGCAGGGCGTCCGGCGCTTTCCCTTCCACTTCCATGGACCCATTCCGCACCACGACCCAGTCCGCGTCGCCAGAGAGGAGTTGAGAAATAGGAGACGGGTGTTCTGCCCGGTCAACGTCCAGGGCGTCGCCGGGCGTCAGACCCAATTCGACATCGGAATCCAGACCCGAGAGCAGCATCAGCGCGTGGACCAAGAGCCGGCTGACCAGTTCTTCCTCGCCGGCCCGGTCGCGCAGTCCTTTGTGCAGGTTGAGCGAGTACAGCGTGTTGCCATGTTCGTCCCAAGCCGAGACATAGGCCCGGTGATCGCCACGTTTTGGCCGGTCGGAGGCGATGGCCGCGGCGCAGGCCAGCCCAACGGGAGGAGAGTTGTCTTCAAGCTGCGACTTGGCTTTCTTGTAGGCGGCCTTGGCCATGTCTTTGGCGGTCTGCGCCGAAGCCGACTGCTCGGGCTCGAATCCCAAGAATGAATTCATCGACTCCCGTGCGTAGGGCACCAAGGCTTCCAGAATGGTCCGCGACGCCCCGGCCACGCCCAACAGCCAGGCCACGGCCTGAGTACCGGCGCCGGACACCGCCACCACTGCCTTATGGGGTGTGGCGTGGATCTTTTCTATATGTGGGCGGAGTTCTTCCATGTTTGTTGTCTATTCTTTTGTTGGCGACAATCCCCTCTCCCGCGCACGGGAGAGGGCTAGGGTGAGGGCAGGATGTGAGCTGAAGTCTCGGTTGATTTCCCGATAACTATCGCCCTCATCCTAACCTTCTCCCGTGCGCGGGAGAAGGGACTTTTGTTCTCTTTTCCACTGCGGCGGGAGAAGGGACTACACGCGCATATCATGCCCTTGGCTGCCAGGGGGTGTGGGCGATGTTGTCCATGGTGTTGCGGGATGTTGCTATCTCTGACGATTGCTTTTGCTCCCAACGTTCTAGCAACTCCGGGGGCAGCTTACGGCGGGCGTCCCGCCACCACAACGGTTCGCCTTCCGACAAGGTCTTGCCGTCTACGACGTCGGCGAGGAAGCAGGTCATATCGCCGCCGTCCATGGCGTTGATCACCCGGCAGTCGAGGTACCCGAAGCAATCAGTTAGCAACGGACTGCCCGATGTTCCGGTGATCCGGTCCACGCCATCCAGTTTGTCATGGTCCCTGCCTGATACAAGGCCGAAGTCGCCGATCAACTCAAGCTGGTCTTCCCGGAGGAAGTTCAGCGCAAAAGCCCCGCTGGAGAGCACCATGTCGTGGCTGAGATTGGTCTTATAGAGTTGGACTATCACCCTGGGACGATCGGGCACGATGGACGCCGCGGAGATGGCCACCGCCATCTGGGCGTTGTCGCGGCCCTGCCAATGGCTGGTGACGGCCGCCAAAGGCGACCAAAGCCTTCCCATCATCGGCGCGATATCGGCGTATTCCATGGTGTTCTTCCCGTTTGATTCAAGCCTGGAAAGTGTAGCATCTGAATAGTCGGCTACCAAACGTCGCTTGAATAAACGCCGCTGCGCGGCCTACCAGTCAGGGGAATAATCTTCGGCGTCGTTGGTCGTCAGGCGGCGTTGGTTCCCGCCGTCGTCATCCATTATGAAGATCTCGCCGGGTCCGTAGAGGTGAGAGACGAATGCCATCCGGTTTCCGTCCGGTGACCAGACTGGATCGAGATCGTCGGCCCCGTTGGTGGTCAACCGTAACTGCCTTGAGCCGTCCGATTCCATTATGTATATCTCGCCGTTGCCGTCGCGGAAGGACACGAAGGCCACGAAGTCGCCGTTGGGCGACCAGGTCGGCGCCAGGTCGTCTTCCTCGTGCTGGGTCAGGCGCGTCAGTTGCACTTCATCCTGCCAGGTCCCGTCTTTGAGGCGGCTGGCTAGGAAAAGGTCCAGATTCCCTTCTAAATCACGGACGAAGACGATCTCCTTCCCGTCGGGAGACCAGACCGGGTCAAAGTCGTTCTCAGTCGTCAGGTGGACCAGGTTCACGCCGTCGGGGTTCCGCAGCCACAGGCCCCGTTCGTCGGAGGAACCGCCACGGGCGAAGGCCAACCAGACTCCGTCGGGAGACCAGTCTCCCATGCGGTCATCGGGTTCCTCGGCGGTGATCCGGACCGGCCGGCCGCCGTCTGTGGTCATCAGATAGACCTCGGCGTTGCCGTCCTGGTTGGATATAAACGCCAGTTCGCCGCCATCTGGGGACCAGAGGGGGGCTAGGTCGTCGCCAGGTATGTTGGTCAACCTGCTGGTGAGTTCGCCCTTGCGATCGACAACGTTGATCTCCAGGTCGCCCGACTCATCGGATACATAGGCGATCTGCTTGCCGTCCGGCGACCAGACTGGGTCTGTGTCGCTGCTGTGGTTGTCGGTCAGCGGCGTGGCCTCGCCTGAGTCGGGGTCTATCACGTAGATCTCGGCGTCGCCGTCCACCTCTGAAACGAACGTAATCTTGTCGGCGCTCGATCCGCATCCGATGAGCAACAACATCAGAGCCAATGGCGCTAACACGAGGATTCTTGCCGGTAGGCTATGTCGCAATCCGCCCATCCCACGCAACCTGCTTCTTGCCTGATGCCACATCGGTCAACGGGAGCGTCCCGTAGTGAGTGATTATAGCCAACGCTTGGATACGGTTGGCCTTGTTGGCGCAGCCAGATTTAGCGAAAACAGGCCAAAAGCTAGATCTTTAGCCGTGTTCGGCGGAAAATTCCGGGAGCCCTTGACACCTCCCCACCGCTTGACTAGCATCTGCCCATCCCAGGCATCCACCCACGACTTAGCGAGGTAGGCCATGAAAGCATTGATCGGCGCCGACATCATCGACGGTACCGGCGGTCCGGTATTGAAAGACTCTGCCATCTTGATCGACGGCGAGCGGATCATCGACGTGGGCCCCAGAGCGGCTGTCACGCTGCCGCCGAATACGGAAGAGATCAACCTGACCGGCCTCACTCTGCTGCCCGGCTTGATCGACACCCACGACCACCTGGCCCATAAGAATTACACCTTGGACAGCCGGTGGGAGATCCAGGAACCGGCCTCCGTGCATCATCTGAAGACAGCCAAGGCCATCGAAGAGTCGTTAGCAGCGGGCTACACCTGCATCCGCGATGCCGGCGGGTTGGACGCCGGGTTCAAGATCGCGGTGGACGAAGGGCTAATCAAAGGCCCCAGACTGCTAACCTCAATCGCCATCGTTTCGCCCACCGGCGGCATCGGCGACAGGGTTGCTCCGTCCGGCCACCGAAACGTGTTCATCACCGACCCCATGCACCCGGACGGCGTGGCCAACGGCCCGGAGGCCATACGCGCCTTGGTCCGCGAGTTGGTGCGCGTCGGTGCGGATGTGATCAAATTCGCAACCACCGGAGGGGCCAGTTCCCGTTCGGGACATGGTCCTAAAGACATCGCCTTCGGCCCGGACGAAGTCAAAGCTCTGGTCGATGAAGCCAGGTCCCAAGAGAAATTCACCATGTGCCACGCCGTGGGCGGACCCGGACTGCGCATGTGCATCGAGGCCGGTGTGGGCTCGGTGGAGCACGCTTGCTACCTGGCGGAAGACCCCGACCTGGCCAAGATGATGGCCGACCACAACACATTCTTCACGCCGACCTTTGAAGTCTACGAATTTCACTCGACCATCAGCGCGCCCCATATCGTCGAGCGGACCAAGCAGTTGATGCAGATCCACCAGGAGAGCCTCCACCTGGCCGTCAGCGCCGGGGTGAAGGTTGCCTCGGGCACCGACGCCGGCGGGTTTGTCCACGGCGACAACGCCCGGGAGATCGAGTTGATGGTCGAGCGCGGCTTATCTAACATGATGGCCATCCAGACCGCCACCGGCTGGGCGGCCGAGTGCGTTGGCCAAGAAAAGAATTTCGGCACCGTGAAGAAGGGCCTGTACGCCGATTTCCTGGTGGTGGACGGCGACCCACTGAAAGACATCAGCGTCCTTAGAAACAAGGACCTGATCAAGATGGTGATGAAGGGCGGAGTCGCCTACATCGACAACCTTCTGGTGGGAGACCCACAGGCGGTGGGGGACTAAGCCTCTGGTAAGCCAACAAGCCACAAACGACACGGATCGGCCTACCGAAATTTTCTTGTATCATTGACCGATGCGTTTTCATGTCCTGACCTTGTTCCCGGACGCCTTCCGGTACCACCTGGAATACAGCATGCTGGCCCTGGCGGTGCAGCGGGATCTGGTGTCCATCGATGTAACCGATATCCGCGACTATTCCCACGACCCGCATCACACTGCAGACGACTATCAATTCGGCGGCGGCCACGGCATGGTGATGAAACCGGAGCCGGTCTTTGAGGCCACTGAAGCGGCGTTGTCGCGTTATTCCAAGGTTGAGCGGGAAGATATACCCGTCATCCTCTTCACGCCCCAAGGCGAGATGCTGACCCAGCGGGTGGTCGAAGAATTGGCCCAAAAGCCGGCTATCGCCATGATTTGCGCCCACTATGCCGGCATTGACAACCGTGTCCCCGATTTTCTAGCTACGCGGGAGATTAGCCTTGGCGACTTCGTTCTCACCGGCGGCGAGCTTCCGGCAATGGCTTTGATAGACGCCGTGTCACGGCTGGTGCCGGGGGTGATCGGCTCGCCGGAGAACGTGGCTGAGGACTCCATCTCGTCCGGGCTGCTCCAGCACCCGCTCTACACCCGGCCCGCGGAATTTCAGGGCATGGAGGCGCCGGAGATCTTGCTATCCGGGCACCACGCCAACATCGAGAAATGGCGAAGGCAGCAATCGTTGCAGCGGACCCTGGATCGCCGGCCCGACATGCTGCTCACCGCCGACCTCAGTCCCGAGGATCTGAAATACCTGGGAACGCTAGGCTACAAGCAGCCCGAAAAACCGGAGTAGACCTCAATCAACGATGGCAAAATCCGATTTCAAGTTTATGACTACGGTGCGAGTCCGCTGGATGGAGTGCGACGCCCAGGGCATCGTCTATAACGGCGCCTATCTTGGGTATTTGGAGATCGGGCAGGCAGAGTATTACCGCAACCTGGGCTTCGCCATTTACATCATTCCCAAGAGCGGTTATTTCGATTTCGCGGTGGTCAAGAGCACCCAGGAGTTCAAAGCGCCCGCCAAGGTGGACGAGATCATTGAACTCCACGTCCGGATCTCAAAAATCGGGACTACCAGCCTGATATTAAATCTGGAGATTTACCCCGAAGGCAGCGACCGACTGTTGACATCCATAGAGACCGTTTACGTGGGCTACGACGCCGCAACCGAGTCCAGCAGACCGGTCCCGGACGCCATTCGCCAGCTCGTCACCCACTTTGAGGAGACCGGCGAAGTGCTACCCATCGACAGATTCCCTGAACTGGCAAAGGCAACATCGTTCAACCAGAAGTGACGGCCCTACGGCGTTGACGAAATCCGTAACCCTGGCTAGACTTGGACACACCCCATTCGCGGCTAGCTGATAGCTGACCGCTGAGAGCTAACAGCTACGCATGGCCCGATTATTCGACCTCCACATACACACGACCAAAGGCAGCAGCGATAGCAGCCTGACCCCCGAAGACTTGATCCTGGAAGCCGACCGGCTCGGCCTCCGCGGGCTCTGCCTCACCGAGCACTCCGGCCCCTGGGACCGGCACGAGTTCAAACAGTTCGCCAGCCTGCACAACGTGGTGCTGATCCGCGCCATGGAAGTGGAGACCGACTTCGGGCACATGCTAGCCTTCGGTATGGACCGCTACCAGGCGGGGTACAACAAGGCCGCCGAACTGCGTAAGGCCGCCACCGCCGCCGGTGGCTACGTCATCACCGCCCATCCCTTCAGGGGCGTCCTCAGCGGCGCGGGCCGCAGCCGGGCCCTGATCTACCAGTCCATCCCCGACCCTTTGCCAGAGAAGCCGGAAGATGCGTTGGACCATCCCGTGTTCAAGCTGGCCGACGCCGTAGAGGTGGCCAACGGCGGCACGATCGACCGGGAGAACGACTTCGCCATGGCGGTGGCCGGGCTGCTGAAACTGCCGGTGACCGGGGGCAGCGACGCCCACTCGACCCACGGCCTGGGCAAGTTCCTCACCGAATTCGCCGACGAGGTCAACACCGAGGCCGAGTTCCTAAAAGCCCTCCACTCCAAACAGTTCCACCCGGTCACTGGGTTGCGCACAGGGAACCTTCGGCCCTACGTGATTTGATGCCGGCTGATTCGCGTTAGTTCTCCTTCGGGGTATTCCCCTTTCAGTGTAGAATGCCTCCAAAACTTGGTGGCGGATTTGGCATGACCCAACCAGTACAGACGGGTAGGATATTCGTGGGACGGCAACGCGAGATGGCCGGCCTCAGGGCTGCCATGGACGACGCGGTGGCAGGCCGCGGACGGCTGGTCATGCTGGCCGGCGAGCCGGGTATCGGCAAGACCCGTACGGCCCAAGAACTTTCCGTATATGCCGAATCGGCAGGTGCTCAAGTGTGGTGGGGTTCGTGCCACGAGCAGCAGGGCGCGCCTCTTAATGGCCGTGGGTCCGCTGGACACAATCGGCCGCTTGTTGGGGGATGCCAATCGAGACCTCCAGGGCTCCGCCAACTCCGACCGTCACCCGGGTCTCCAGGGTCTCCAGGACAGTGCGGCGGTCCTCTGGGGTGGCCAAGTCCAGCCGGTCGCACATATGCTCTCTCAGGGCTTTCAAGGATGCGACGGCGGCCTGTCCTTGCTCTGAGGTAGCCAGCCAGCCCGATTTCTATTATGAGGGAGACGGTGTGCCAGGGGCGTGTATTTTCGTTGACGGCAGCGATCACTTGGACCCGGCCCGGCAGGAAAAGGACACGGCGGCTAGAACTGCGCTAGAGGACCGCGGTTTTCGGGTGATCACTATTCGGTTCGACCGACCACGAGAGGAGCAGGTTGCGCAGTATCCGGACGTGTTTGGGATTGGTAAATCCTGATAATTGGGACTTACGGCCACAAAAGGACCTACCATGCTGCAAGCTTCTTGCCCCAAGCAAGGGTTCGGAAGACCTTTTGTTGAAGGCGGATTGTTCGACATCAATAAATAATCTGACAGCAATTTTGACAGCAACCTGGGCGAACATATATGGAAATCAACGGGCAAAGGCAGAAAGATAGGCGGTGCTTTACGCACAAGGTGGACGATAGTGGATGTCGCTAGACTACCTAAACAGGACTTTTAATCCGGGTGTCGCGGGTTCGATCCCCGCACGGCCCACCAGGTAATCCCCCCAAGTTGACACCCACCCCGTTTCCGATAACACTCTCCCCATAAGACGTATCACCCAAACCATCAACGCACCACGCCCCACCAAGCCGTGGCCCCCGAGAAACCCCAACATGCCACCAACTTTCCCAAAAGAACGCGAGGCCAAACGCCAAGCCCTGCTCGACGCAGTGGAAAGCCTGCGCGAGGTATTTGAGGCCGGGGCCGATGAGGCTGAGGCTACGGGCACGCTGCCGCAAAACACGGTGGACGCTATCTATGAGTCGGAGTTGTTTTCTTTTAAGACGGCGGCGGTTTTGGGCGGGGCCGAGGCGGACGCCATGATCCAGTTGGAGGTTATCGAGGCCGCCAGCCGGATCGAGCCTTCGGCGGGGTGGTGCTTGATGATCGGCGCGGGCACGCTTTCGGGGTTGGCCGCTTTCCTTTGCGACGAGGCCATCGACGAGATATTCGTTGGCGGCAAGGCGCCCAAGGCCGCGGGAGTGGCGTTCCCCAGCGGGCTGGCGACGCCGGTTGAGGGCGGCTACCGGGTCACCGGCAAGTGGGCATTTGCCAGCGGTATTAGGCACTCCCAATGGCTGGCATTCGCGGCGATGGTCGCCGATGGCACTCCGGAGCCTACCCAGTTGGTCCGGGTAGTGATGCCAACTTCAGAGGTCCAAATCCACGACAACTGGCATGTGGTTGGACTGAAGGGAACCGGCAGTTGCGAGTTTTCTGTGTCCGACGTTTTCGTGCCCCAGCGGTTCACCTGGGGCGGCGCTGAAGCCAAGCCATATCGCGGCGGACCCAACTTCCTGCTGGGCCGGCCGGGGATGCAGACTACTGGGCACGCTGGATTTGCGCTGGGCGTGGGGCGGCGGGCCCTTGACGAAGTGACCGACCTGGCCCAAAGCAAGAAACGCGGGTACAAGGGGACGCAAGCGTTGATAGCCGACCGGGGGTCGTTCCAGCGTTTCCTGGGCGAGTCTGACCTGCGGCTGCGTGCGGCCAAGGCCCTGTGCATGGAGACCATCGAAGAAGCGTGGGACTCGGTCTGCCAAGGAATAACCCCGCCCCCAACATTGCAGATTCGCCTGAGGGCGTCGGGGACCTACAGCACCGAAGAGGCCTCCGATATAGTCTCCCAGGCGTTCCGGTTCGGTGGCGGGTCCGCCATGTACAGTTCTCACATCCTACAGAGATGCCTGCGCGATATCCACGGCGGCGCTCAGCACAATATGGTCAGCGACCGCGCCTACGAGAACCACGGGCAGTTCATGCTGGGCTTCCCAGACGCAAACCCCATGGGCTAGCCGCCGGCACAGCCGGTCTAGAGCAACGCATCAAACACCGCGCCGTAAGCACCCCGATACCCTCGATGACATCGAGGGTATCGGGGTGGTTTTTTCGCGACGATGCTCACATTTCAACCGTGCCCAGTGTCATGGTTTATGTCTACCCGAAATCGTTTAATAGATCGTGGGATGGCTAGATTAGAACCGGTTAGTCATCAGGACCGATGACCGGTCTGATACTTCAGAGTTGCCAACACGATGAATGGAATGTTTCACGATTGCGGAAAATGCGGCGGCTATTTGGTGCTGGCCTACGACGGCTGGAGTTGCAATCAATGCGGCCGCAAGTATTTCCTGCGCAACGGCCGTACCGAAGAGATGTGGTGGAAGAACCCGAAGGTGAAGTGATAACCGGCTGGCAAACTCAGACCTTGGTGGTAACGACAGGGTGGGCCCCAACTTTCGGAGGTAAAACAATGGGACTGATCGATAGCGCATTTCATCCAGACCGAAAACGCCAGGAGAATTGGCAGAGGTTCAGCCGTGAGGTGGGCGGGGCATATATCTCCGAAGGTCCGCTGGGCGGCGACGAGATTCTTATTCCCTTCATGGGTCACCGAATCACCGTGAGGACCCAAACCCAAGGCCGCGCCAGGTGCACCGTCATGTCGGCGCAGTACTCCAGCGACGGTCCCCAGTTCAAGATCTTTGGGTGGGGCGGACGCAAGGTCCCAGAAGTGGACCGGGACCCGTACTTGAACTCTGAATTCCCCGATCTCGCGTCGAGGACATCACCGTAACTCCGGTAAAGGAAAGAGCATAAGAAAAGGGCCTCCCCAAATACGTCTGCTATCATCTGTCTGAATAGGAGGCAGCCAAGAGATGAGGAGTGCGATTTATGCGAGCAGCCGTC
>Ga0208879_1000504_pt1 | contig 40477 bp, 36 predicted proteins | sample Knorr_S15_td_Bot_FD_185605 | JGI IMG/M metagenome (GOLD analysis project Ga0208879, IMG submission 185605) | Marine microbial communities from Southern Atlantic Ocean transect - Knorr_S15_td_Bottom_ad_5009_LV_A (SPAdes) (version 2) | ecosystem: Environmental > Aquatic > Marine > Oceanic | place... | reverse complement strand
CTTATGGGAACAAAAAAAAAAGGCTGTTTCTTTCGAAACAGCCTTTTGATATGAAAGAGAGTTGAAATTACTCAGCGAAGGGAACAACGCTTACGTAAGATCTGTTATTTCTTTTTTTCTTGAATTGGATACTTCCATCACATAAAGCGAATAAAGTATGGTCTTTCCCCATACCTACGTTTTCACCTGGATTGTGTTTCGTACCTCTTTGTCTAACGATGATGTTACCAGCAACAGCTAATTGACCACCGAAAATTTTGATTCCTAGTCGTTTCGATTCCGATTCACGACCGTTTTTGGAACTACCGACACCTTTCTTATGAGCCATGGTTCAAAGTTTTTTTGGTTAATTAATTAGGCTTCTGTTGTTTCAGCTTTAGGAGCCGCTTTTTTAGCTGCTGCCTTTTTAGTGATAGTACCGATAGTGATCTGAGTAAGATACTGACGGTGACCATTTTTCACTGTATAGCCTTTTCTTCTTTTCTTCTTGAAGACAATTACTTTGTCTCCTTTCAGGTGGCTCTCAATCTTCGCTGAGACTTTTGCACCTTTTATAGCTGGGGCGCCAACTTCTACTTTACCACCATCCTCAATTAAAAGAACTTTATCGAAAGTAATTTTCGATCCTTCTTCTCCTTCAAGACGGTTGACAAAGATACGTTGATCTTTTTCAACTTTGTATTGATGCCCTGCTATCTCTACAATTGCGTACATCTGCTATGTGTTGGTTATTAAAAAATACTAATTTGGTCTGCAAAATTACATAATTATACTGAACTGACAAAAGGGATTAGTTTCTTTTGTTGACGAGATAAACACCACCTAAAATAATTAGAAATCCACCTATGTGATGTGATGTAATCGTTTCATTGTCAAGCACTCCCCATAAAATGGCTATAATAGGAATTATGTACGTGCAGGAAGTTGCAAATAAAGCGCCTGTCATTTTTATTAATTTATTGAATGCGATTACTGCAAGCGCAGACCCTATAATAGCTAGGATAGCGGTGTATCCTAAACTCGCCCACGCTTTTGGGTGTGTTTGCATCACTTCAATAAAATCACCACTAAAGAGGTAGACTCCTGCCCCAGGCCCAATAAATGTAAAGGCAAGCGTAGTTATTTGAACAGAGTTTAATTCTGCTAAATTCGATTTGATAATATGAGTGCTCCAACCATAACAAACCGTTGCTCCGAGAGCCATCAGGCTATATAAAAGCACCTTTTCATTTAATTCCTGAATGTCTGGTAAAAGTAGATATATGGCTCCAACTAGTCCAATGGCGATACCTATATAGTTTATAAGTTTCACCTTCATTTTGTAAAAGAGTAAGCCAATAAATATAGTGAAAAGTGGGGTGAGCACATTTAATATCCCAACAAGAGCGGAGTCTAAAAAGGTTTCAGATTTGGTAAAAAGAAAAGCTGGAATTCCGTTTCCTATAATTCCTGTTAGGAATAGTGGCCATAGCTTATCTTGTGGAATAGCAGTGTAGAACTTTCTGCCTAGAATGGCTAAGAAAATGAAAGCTAAAAAAAGCCTTAAAGCTGCCACTTGCTCAAAACTGAATGCATCTAAACCTCGTTTCATTAAAATAAAAGAGCTTCCCCAAATAATAGATAGGACAAGAAGTAACATCCAGTGCCCTAGGGTGGTGTCGATTTTTTTAAGCATGGGTTAAATTTGGTTAACTGCTGTTGATTTTGGCGGCAAAGTTACTCTTTTAGCTCATTTATTCATGAGATTTTGTACATTCGCAGCACTAAACAAAAAACAACAGTGATGAATAAATTGATGAAATTTGGTTTTGCGGCATTGGCAGTAGTATTTTCTATTGCTTCTTGCTCAGAAACTACAGCTCAGTCTAAAGAAGTAGCTCAGGAAGTAGTAAAAAGCTCTGAGATGACTATGAGTATTGACGGAATGACTTGTGCAATGGGTTGTGCTCGTGCTATTGAAGTTGAATTGAATAACTTAGATGGTGTAGAAGCCGCAAAGGTAAACTTTGAAGCAGCGAACGCTACTTTAACGTATAACTCTGCATTAACTTCAGAAACAACAATAGTTGATTTTGTAAACAATTACAGAAAAGGAACTTTTAAAGCTTCTGCTCTTGCCGCTTCAAAATGTGGTGCTGATTGTACAAAGCCTTGTTGTGCTAAAGCAAAATCTTCTTGCTGTGCATCTAAGAAAAAATCTTGTTCTGCTGAGGAAAAAGCAAAGTGTGAGGCTGCTAAGAAATCTTGTGACAAAGCCGCTAAAAATGGTAAGTCTTGTTCTGCTGAGCAAAAAGCAAAATGTGAATCTGCAAAGAAATCTTGTTCTGATGTTGAAAAAGCGAAGTGTGATAAATCTGCTAAAAAATCTTGTTGTGCTTCTAAGAAAGTAGAAAAGAGTTGTGGTACTGAATGTACTAAGCCATGTTGCGCTAAGTAATTACAGTATATTATATTATGAAGTCCCCTTCGAATTATCGGAGGGGATTTTTTTGTTTCATACAAGTGATATTTGCCAAACATTTATTGATTTGAGCGTAGTATATTTGTCTTGCTAATTAAATTAGAAGTCTATGTCTTTTGAACGTTTTGCAAAACTTACTCTAGTAAGTATATTTTTGATTATTGTAGCAGGCGCCGTAGTGCGTATGACGGGTTCTGGCATGGGTTGTCCAGACTGGCCAAAGTGTTTTGGTTTGGTAGTTCCTCCTACAAGTATTGATCAAATAGAGTGGGATGCTGGAAAGGTATTTTCGGAGGGACAAATGATTATTGTTGAAGAGCAGTTGTGGTCTGCCAATACAGCTTTTGTTAGCGGTAAAGCCTACAATCAGAGTAATTGGACTTTATATACAAAACACGATTATGCTAGTTTTAACCCTGCACATACCTGGACTGAGTATGTGAATAGGTTGATAGGAGCTGTTTCGGGTGTGTTTACTTTTGTAATGCTATTAATGTCGTTTAGGTATTGGAGATCTAAAAGGAAGCTAGTTTACTTAAGTGCATTAGTGGTATTCTTGATGGGTTTTCAGGGTTGGTTAGGTGCAATGGTTGTGTATTCAGTGTTGCAGCCAGTTCAGATCACTATTCATATGCTTATGGCCTTGGTGATTGTTACCTTTATGGTGTATTTAATTTCTGAGATTCCCAAATCGAATAAGAAACCAAGCTATGTTTACGACAAGGGTTTGAAGCGTATTTTGATGGTCGCCATTGTTTTGAGTTTTATTCAAATTGCTTTGGGAACACAAGTGCGACAATTAATAGATGAAATTTCTTCTAGCTTCGATTATGGGCAAAGAGAATTGTGGCTTGGTTTGGTCGGTAGTACTTTTGTAATTCATCGATCATTTGCCATAGTATTAATGCTGGTAAATACTTTGCTCTTCTGGCGTAACTACAAGTTAAGTTTAGGCTTTAAGCTTGTGAATGCCGTTTTTACAGTAGTATTAATTGAAATAATCAGTGGAGTTACACTTGCTTATTTTGATATGATGGCTATCATGCAACCTGTTCATATGGTAGTCGCAACGGTGTTGTTTGTGCTTCAAATAGCGCTGTATTTTCAGCTTAAAAAGTCACTAATTCAGCAGTAGTAGTTTTTTCACCTAACACCTAACACCTAACACCTAACACCTAACACCTAATTCCAGGTCAAACTTTCCATTAAGATTTGTAAATCGTCCTTAATGTAATTTTTCACGGGTTGTAGTGAGTCCGCGTTAGGGATGGAGTTGAAATAAAGTGAACCTCTTAAAAAGTGTTTTATACTGTCGGTTACAAAAAACTGAAGGTTAGATGCACTGTTGCCGTGTATGTCGTAGAGGACGCCATAAACTCGATCCTCTGCGTTCATATAAACTTTCTCAATAATACCATCCGATTTTATGGCGTGATCGTAAGCTAGTTTATGACTTTCTTCAATTATAGTAGCAAGATTTGAGTCGAGACTTTTGTAAGTGAGGTAAATTGTTGCGTCATGATTTGGGTAATAGATATTGTACCAACAGTTTTTTTTTCCGCTTATTATTTGGGCATTATTTGAGAGTGAGAAAGTGTATGAGCAGGAGCTATCAAAAATCTCATATTCTTTTTCGGCTAAGTCAATTCGGAAATACCCTAGAGGTTTTGGGCTATAGTCTTCTGAGCATGAGTTTAGCATTAAGACAAGACTAATGAGTAGGGATTTAATTTCCATTATTTTTTTTCTTCTTCGCAGCGAAACTAGTTTTTATTCTTGTGACTCTTCTTTTATTAATCCCTTCAATCGTAAAGTTGTAGTCTTTAAAATTAATTTGATCTCCTTTATTAGGGAAATTCCCAGTTATTTCTAGGATGAAACCAGCAAGACTATCTGATTCGCCTTTAGCTTCTTCAAATTCCTTACCGTCTATGTTTAGAATTCTGTAAAAGTCGTTAAGTGCTGTTTTTCCTTCAAACACAAAATTATTTTCGTCGAGCTTAGAATAAACCAAATCGTCATCGTCAAACTCGTTACTTATATCTCCTACAATCTCCTCTATAATATCTTCGAGGGTTACAATTCCAGATGTCCCACCATATTCATCTACAACAACAGCTAAATGGATTTTCTTTTCTTGAAATTCTTTTAGTAAGTCGTCAATTTTTTTGTTTTCTGGAACAAAAAACACCTCCCTTAAAAGGTTGTTCCAGTTAAATTCAGATTGTTCATTTAGGTGTGGTAGTAGGTCTTTAATGTACAAAACTCCTTTAATATTATCGAAGGAGTCTTCGTATATAGGGATCCTTGAGAAACCTGTTTCTCTAATTGTTGTTAAAACTTGGCTGTAAGAGTTTTTATGGTCTAAAGCGGTCACATCAATTCTAGATCGCATAATTTGTTTTACGTCTGTATTTCCAAATTTCACGATTCCTTCAAGGATCTTTTTTTCATCTTTATCTTCGTGCTCTTCGCTGGTAAGCTCTAGTGCGTTAGATAAATCGTCTACAGAAAGGTCATGACCTTTGTTGTTTGCTCTGCGGTAAATAATTTTTGTACTGGCAACAAGTAATAGGCTAATGGGTTTAAACACCTTTTCTAAAAATACTAGAGGTAGAGCCATAAATTTAGCAAAGGTTACTGCATTGTTGTTGGCATATACTTTTGGAAGTACCTCTCCGAAAAGGAGTAATAAAAATGTTATGATTATAACTTGAACTACGAACTGTAGCCATTCTACTCCCTGGAAATTAAATATGGCTGCAGAGGTGTAAGTTGCTAAAATGATAATTCCAACATTAACGAAGTTGTTTGCTATAAGTATCGTTGCAAGTAGTTCTTTCGGTTTTTGAAGAAATCTAACGATGAGTATTGCTTTGCGAGATTTTTGTTTTTTTAACTCTTCAAGCTCTTGGTGTTTGAGTGCAAAAAAAGCTACTTCTGCGCCCGAAATGAGTGCGGAAGTAGCTAGTAATCCTAACAGTATCACTAATGAGACGATTGTATCGGTCTCTAATGGTTTTATAAATGATAATGTACTTATGTTAGCTAAGGGTTCAGGGTCCAAAGTTTATCGTTTTAGGTTAATTTAAAATGGAAGGTTATCTTCCGTAATCGTTGGTGATTCTTCTACCAAGGAATCTGTTTGAGGTTCTTGAGCTACGTTGGTATTTTCTGTTTTATCAGACTTTTTGTTCGAGCCCATCATTTGCATTTGATCTGCAAGTATTTCTGTGGTGTAACGCATTTGACCGCTCTCTTTGTCTTCCCAAGAGCGTGTTCTAATTCGCCCTTCAATGAGCACTTTATCACCTTTGTGAAGATACTTGTCAGCTACTTCGGCTAGCCCTCTCCATAATACTACGTTGTGCCACTCCGTGTGACTTGTTCTTTCTCCACTTCGATTTTTAAATGTTTCAGTGGTGGCAATAGAAATTCGGCACATTACTGTTCCGTTTTCTAGTGTTCTTGTTTCTGGGTCTTTACCCAGATTTCCCATTAAAATAACTTTGTTTAATGAAGCTCCCATAATAATAAATTAAGTTAATAAATATATTGAATAACATGCATATTGCATTGTTTCAAACTTAGTGAAATTATCGCTCTTTATCAAGTAAATTGCTTTTAAAAATATCTTTCAAAAACTTTTCTATGGGTTTAGGTACCGGCAAATTTACAGCTTCCATTTGGCTTACTATGGTGTACTTATGCGTTTGTAGATTGTGCTTTGTGCTTAGGTGGTGTATGGTGATGTGTAGATTTTGATGACTGAGTTTATGCTTGTATTCACGGTATTTTTCAACAGTAAAAGGCATGTCTCCTAGGAGTTCTTGTATGGGTTTGTAATTGATTATCGAAGGGCTTTCGCTCGCTGTGTTTAATTCTTCAAGAGGGAAGTCGTAAAGGTTTTGCCATATGTCTTTCCCTTCTCGCTTGTTCATTAAGAATTTATTTTTGTGTTCTATGCAGAAGTAGTTTAAGTATCGATCTCTAATTTTTATTTTCTTCTCTTTTACCGGAAGTTGATTAATGGTGTTTTTGCTTCTAGCTATACATAATGTGTTTAGTGGGCAGTTGTCACAATCTGCTTTTTTTGGTGTACATACTGTCGCGCCTAAGTCCATCAGAGCTTGGTTGTAGTCTCCAGGTTCTTTTTCGCTAATAAGAGAGTCGGCAAGAGCTTGAAATTCTTTTTTACCTAAAGTGCTGTTTATTGCGGTTTTAATGTTGAATACTCTAGCGAGTACTCTGTATACATTTCCATCGACGGCTGCTTTTTTTTCGTTAAAACAAATAGAGCTTATGGCAGAAGCTGTGTAGGGTCCTACTCCTTTTAGGTTTAATAAATCTTTATAGTTACTTGGGAATTCTCCTCGTAAATTGAAGTGAATGTATTTGGCTGTGGCGTGTAAGTTTCTAGCCCGCGAGTAATATCCAAGTCCTTGCCATAGCTTTAAAACTTGCTGCTCATTGGCGAGTGCTAAGTCTTTTATTGTAGGGAAGGTAAAGGTGAATTTATTGTAGTAGTCTAAGCCCTGAGAAATACGTGTTTGTTGGAGTATAATTTCTGAGAGCCATACCTTATAAGGCTCTTTTGTGGCTCTCCACGGAAGATTTCTATGTTCTTTGTGATACCAAAGGAGTATGTGACTTGAAAATTTCACGCTTAAGAATATGTGTATGAGTTTATTAGGGCTTTGAAATAAAGCTGAATATCTTTTTAGTTTGCAACGAAAAAAACTATATTTGCCACCCCAAATTTAAGGGGAAAACATTTATAAATAGCTTTTTAAAGACAAAAAGAAAATGACTAAAGCGGATATCGTAGCAGAGATTGCTGAGAAGACAGGTTTAGAGAAGGTTGATGTTCAAACAACAGTTGAAGCCTTTATGGAAGAAGTGAAAACGGCTTTAGAGGAAGGTGAGAATGTTTATTTAAGAGGTTTTGGATCTTTCGTGATTAAAGAAAGAGCAGAAAAAACAGGAAGAAATATTTCTAAGAATACTACGATTATTATTCCAGCACACAATATTCCATCTTTCAAACCAGCGAAAGTATTTATGGAAGGAGTGAAGACTAACGTAGAGGTTAAGTAATAGATCGATGAAAAGAAGTCCTCTTATAGCGATTATTATGGGTTTAGTCTTAGCTTTGTATATCTATACGAGCTCGGTAAAACCTAAGCGTAATCTAAAAACTGTTCAGTCAACTTTGACGGAGCAAATTCAAGAGGCTTTATCGAATATTGAAAATGGCGAAAGCCCGGAAGCCCAAATGAAAGGGATTCTGCAAATGCGATCTTTGTCAAATAAGTACCCTGATAATGCCGACTTGCAATGGAATATGGGATTATTCTCTATGCAGTCTGGTCAGTACGAAAAAGCAGTTGCTCGTTTTGAAAAGGTAATCAGTCTGGATGCTCAAAGGTTTGATGCTTATATGCAAATGGCCGTGAGTTATACAGCTTTACAAGATACATCTAGCGCTAAAAATGTATTGTCAACTTTGATTGAAAAATCACAAGGAGATATACAACAGAGTGCTGAGATGATGTTAGAGAAATTAAAATAGTATTAACGCATTAAACGACTACACTATGCCAAGTGGAAAGAAGAGAAAAAGACATAAGATGGCTACGCACAAGCGTAAGAAACGTCTAAGAAAAAATCGTCACAAGAAGAAGAAGTGATACTTCTAAATTGAACACATAGCAAGCACCCTTTTAAAGGGGTGCTTTTCGTGCTTTGTGTTTTAACCTAAAGCATTAAAACATTTTTTACTAAGTGAATGAGTTAATTGTTAAGTCTTCCGAGACTGGGGTAGTCATAGCACTACTCAGAGAAGGGAAGCTAATAGAACTCCACAATGAAAAGAGTGATAACAGTTTTGCAGTAGGTGATATCTATTTGGGTAAAGCCCGAAAAGTTGTTCCAGGACTTAACGCCTCATTTGTAGACGTAGGTTACGAGAAAGACGGCTTTTTACATTACCATGATTTAGGACCCCAAATACGTTCTTTGAATAAATATGTCAGACAAACCATCTCGGGACGTCAAAACAAGTGGTCTCTGACAGATTTTACATTAGAAAAAGATATCCCAAAGGGAGGAATTATTGATTCGGTACTTACCAGCAAACAAAATGTGTTGGTACAAGTTACCAAAGAACCAATTTCTACTAAAGGACCGAGAATAAGCTCAGAGCTATCTATAGCGGGGAGATTCTTAGTATTGGTGCCTTTCTCTGACCGCGTATCGGTATCTCAAAAGATAAAAGATCCGGCAGAAAAAGAAAGATTAAAGCGTTTAATTCAGAGTATTAAACCCAAAGGTTTCGGTGTGATAATTCGCACTGTAGCGCAAGGGAAGAAAGTAGCTGAGTTGGATTCCGATCTTACCAATATGCTTACGAAGTGGAAGACAATTTATAAGAAACTTCAAAAAGCAAAAGCCCCAGAAAAAATATTAGGAGAACTAGGTAGAGTTACTGCCATTCTTCGCGATATTCTTAATGATAGTTTTAATAGCATCGTAGTCGATAGTCAAGAACTACACGACGAAGTTTCTCGTTATCTGCAAACTATCGCTCCCGATAAGGAGAAGATATTAAAGTTGCACAAAGGTACAGACACCGTTTTCGAACATTATAATATCGAACGTCAGATCAAATCTTCTTTTGGTCGTTCGGTATCCATGAAAAAAGGTGCGTACCTAATAATTGAACATACCGAAGCTTTACACGTAATTGATGTAAACTCTGGTAACAGGACTAATAATTCTGATAGTCAAGAAGCGAATGCCCTAGAAGTAAACTTAGCCTCGGCGCAAGAAGTTGCCCGTCAGCTTAGACTTCGTGATATGGGTGGAATTATTGTAGTCGATTTTATAGACCTACAGACCGCTGATAACAGAAAGAAACTGTTTGAAGCATTAAAAGACTTTATGAAGGATGACCCTGCTAAGCACAAAATCCTTCCTCCAAGTCGCTTCGGACTGATTGAAATTACACGCCAACGCGTGCGTCCTGAAATGAATATCAAAACGGTAGAAAACTGCCCTGCCTGTAATGGGAAAGGTGAAGTTGAGGCTACGGTATTGATAGTTGATGAGATTGAAGATAAATTACATCACGCATTAACGGTTGATAATCAAAAGAAAGTCACCATTTGCGCCCACCCATTCATCTCTGCTTATTTAAGCAGAGGTCTATTTTCTAGACAAATGAAGTGGCTCTTTAAGTACAAGAAATGGGTAAAAGTTCGCCCTATCTATGCGTACCATCTTTTGCAGTATGCATTTTTTGATAAGAAAGATGATGAATTATCATTGTAATAAAAAGCCACCCGAAGGGGTGGCTTTTTTTAGTTAAAAAATTAAAGTTTAATTTAAAGATAGCCTTTACATAATCTTTAACTTTCAATTTTCAACCTTCAACTGTTTATGAAAGTCTACGACTTACAAATAGCTAAAGAAAAGATTCAAGCCTATTGTGCTTATCAGGAGCGATGTCATCAAGAAGTAACCTCGAAGTTAAGATCTTGGGGTTTATTTCCGGATGCAGTGGATATGTTATTAGTGGATTTAATGCAGCAAAACTTTTTAAACGAAGAGCGCTATGCGAGAAGTTTTGCACGCGGAAAGTTCAGGATTAAAAAATGGGGAAGGATAAAGATTCGCGTCGAATTAAAAAAGCGTTCGATTTATTCCAAGTGCATCGAATTTGCCATGGAAGAAATTGATGCAGATGATTATTATGAAACTCTCAAAGAGGTTTTTCAGAAAAAAGATGCACTCGAGAAAGAAACCAATCCATACAAGCGTAAAGCTAAACTTACACGCTATTTGGTGTCTAGGGGTTTTGAATACGATTTGATTCGTATGGCTATGGATGACTCTTCGACAAGACCAGAGTGACTTTGTCTTTAGTCGGTGGTATTTGGACGGTGGTGTAGCGCTGAATGCACTAAAACACCAAGCCACCAAAATACTTTATACCTAGTACCTAATACCGTTTCCCATCTCCTTAATTCAATTATATTTGTTTCATGATAAATGCAGATCACATTAAAGTATACGAAGAGCGATTAAAAGCGCTTTATGGCTATTTAGATATAGAGAAAAAACAAATGCTCATTGAAGATGAGCTAGGTCTTACACACGACCCGAATTTCTGGGATGATCCCAAGCAAGCAGAAGTCATTTTAAAGAATATCCGCGCCAAGAAAATTTGGGTAGATGCCTACGAGATTGTGGAAAATGCCATTGCCGATTTAGATATCATCTTTGACTTTCATAAAGAAGGAGAAGCTACGGATGAAGAAGTGATGGTTTTAGATGCAGTTACCATTCAAGCCATAGAGGAATTAGAGTTTAAAAACATGTTGTCTAAAGAAGAAGACAATCTGCCGGCTATACTTTCTATTAATTCTGGAGCTGGAGGAACAGAGAGTCAAGATTGGGCTTATATGCTGATGCGTATGTATATTATGTGGGGCGAAAAGAACGGATTTAAAGTTAGAGAACTCGATATGCACCAAGCCGAAACGGCAGGGATAAAGTCGTGTACCCTTCAGTTTGAAGGCGACTTTGCCTATGGAAACCTAAAAGGAGAAAATGGCGTGCATCGTTTGGTGCGTTTGTCGCCATTCGATTCTGCTAATAAGCGTCATACATCCTTTGCTTCTGTATTTACCTATCCTTTAGTAGACGATGGGATAGATATCGTAATTGCGAGTTCCGACATTACTTGGGAAACCATGCGTGCCGGTGGTGCTGGAGGACAAGGGGTGAATAAGTTGGAAACAGCGGTTCGTTTGCGTCACCACGAAACGGGGATTATGATTGAGAATTCTGAAACGCGTTCGCAATTAGAGAATAAGGCCAAAGCAATGCAATTGCTAAAATCTCAGTTGTACGATTTGGAATTGCGCAAGCGACAATCGGAAAGAGATAAGGTAGAAGGTAATAAGAAAGCCATAGAGTTTGGTTCGCAGATACGTAACTATGTAATGCACCCTTATAAATTGGTAAAGGATTTAAGAACTGGCCACGAAAGCTCAAATGTACAAGCTATAATGGATGGCGATTTAAATGCTTTTATTAAAGCTTATTTAATGCAAGAAGGGCAGAAGGAATAAGTGATTAATAACTATTGATGACAAATTATTAATTGTTAAACTTGAGACAGTCATTATTAATTGATACCATGAAAATATACCACAATCCACGTTGTACTAAGAGTCGTCAGACTTTAGCTTTATTGCAAGAAAATGGAGTAGAGCCTGAAGTTATATTGTACTTAGAGAATATTCCAACGGCAAACGACTTGAAAGACTTATTGAGCAAATTGGGAATCAGCCCAATGCAACTCATTCGTAAAGGAGAAGCTATTTGGAAAGAGAATTATAAAGGTAAAGAGCTTTCTGACGCACAGATTATTGATGCTATGATAGCTCATCCAAAATTGATTGAACGCCCGATTGTGGTGAAAGACAATAAAGCCGTTTTAGGTCGCCCTCCAGAGAATGTTTTGGAATTGATTTAATACTTCGACATCCCGATAGCTATCGGTACAGTATGACACTTCGATAAACTCAGTGTGACAATTGGATAGATAAATATTTAGTCACTCTGAGCCTGTCGAAGAGCAGTAAGAAGTATGTCAGTTTTAAGTTCACAGTTTTTTGCTGATTGCTCAAAGCTGAATGCTGAAAGCCAATTTTTAAATTTAATTTCTTTAATACTCAAATATGACCTGGCAGATACAAGTTCTCATTCCCAAATACACATTCGACATATCGCATTCCGATAAAGTCTTTTCTGTGGGTTCTTGTTTTGCGCAACATATGGCAGATAGATTACTCCATTACAAATTTTCTTGTACGAGTAATCCCTACGGAACACTATTTCACCCAATCCCATTATTACAAAATCTTACTAATGCCCTGAAAGGTTCTGAGATTAATCAGGAGCTTTTCCTCGAAAGAGAGGATGCCTTCTTTCATTATTCTTGTCACTCGTCTATTTGGGCAGATTCGAAAGAGGAATTAAAAAACAAGCTTCAAGGTTTACAGCTTTCAGTTGCCAAAGATTTAAAAGAGTCTAAACTTCTCATCTTGACTTTCGGAACTTCCTTTTTATACCAATTAGCTGGCTCAGGAAAAGTGGTTGCCAACTGCCATAAGCAGCCAAAGATTACTTTTTCAAAAGGAATGTCTAATCCACAGGAGATTCAAACTGTTTTTCAATCTTTTTATGTTGAATTGAAAAAGAAGAATCCGGAGATTCAAATTCTCTTAACGGTAAGTCCTGTACGTCATATACGCGATGGAGTTCACCAGAATAATGTATCTAAGTCTGCGCTACTTTTAGCTTGCGAAGAAATTCAAAACACTTTTGATGATGTACATTATTTTCCTGCCTACGAAATTGTACTCGACGAATTGCGCGATTATAGATTCTTTGAAAAAGATAGAGTGCACCCAAATGAGGAAGCTAGAGATTATGTGTGGAATAAATTTTCTGATGCTTTATTAAAACCAGAATCTAAACTCCTTACTAAAGATTTAGACAAACTCTTTACATCTAAAAATCACCGCCCCTTTAGAGCAGAATCTGAGGCACATCAGTCTTTTTTAAAAAAGACTTTGAATTTGGCTATAGAGCTAAATGAGAAAGTAGATTTAGAAGCAGAAATCAAGGACTTAAAAAGCCGTTTGCAATAGATATTGATTCTTATCTTTGCGACGTAAAAATCAAGCATTAAGCAAAACAACATATATTATGGAATTCCGTATTGAGAAGGATACTATGGGTGAGGTAAAGGTCCCTGCAGACAAATATTGGGGAGCACAAACACAGCGTTCTAGAGATAACTTTAAGATTGGTGCTGCTGCAAGTATGCCTTTAGAGGTGATTTATGGTTTTGCAACTCTTAAAAAAGCGGCTGCTCACGCAAACTGCGAACTCGGTGCTTTGGCAGAAGAGAAAAGAGATTTAATCTCTAAGGTATGTGATGAAATCCTTACCGGAATGCACGATGCAGAATTCCCATTGGTAATTTGGCAAACAGGTTCGGGTACGCAATCGAATATGAATACCAACGAGGTAATTGCTAACAGAGCACACGTAATTAACGGTGGTTCTTTAACAGATACCGAAAAGGCAATCCACCCTAATGATGATGTAAACAAGTCGCAATCATCAAACGATACTTTCCCTACAGGAATGCATATTGCTGCTTATAAAATGGTAATGGAGTGTACTATTCCAGGAGTAGAAAGATTACGAGATGTACTGCAAGCAAAATCGGAAGCATTTAAAGATGTAGTTAAGATTGGTAGAACCCACTTAATGGATGCTACACCATTGACTTTAGGTCAGGAATTCTCAGGTTATGTATCTCAGTTAAATCACGGATTAAAATCTTTAAGATTTACTTTAGATCATCTTTCTGAATTGGCTTTGGGTGGTACTGCTGTAGGAACAGGAATTAATACCCCTGCAGGATACGATGTATTGGTAGCGAAAAAGATTGCGGAGTTTACGGGTCTACCCTTTATAACTGCAGAAAATAAATTTGAAGCATTAGCTGCTCACGATGCCATTGTGGAAACACACGGTTCATTAAAGTTGTTGGCGGTTTCTTTAAATAAAATTGGTAACGATATTCGTATGTTGGCTTCGGGTCCTCGTTCTGGAATAGGAGAATTGATCATTCCTTCTAACGAACCAGGTTCGTCTATTATGCCAGGTAAAGTAAATCCTACCCAATGTGAGGCAATTACTATGGTGTGTGCTCAGGTTATGGGTAACGACGTAGCAATTACTATGGGTGGCGCGCAAGGTCACTATGAGCTGAATGTATTTAAACCAGTTATGGCGGCTAATTTCTTACAGTCGGCTCGTTTAATTGGCGATGCTTGTATTTCGTTTACAGAAAACTGTGCGATAGGAATTGAGCCTAACTACGCTAATTTGAAAAAGAACTTAGACAATTCCTTGATGTTGGTAACCGCATTAAATACTAAGATAGGTTACGAAAAGTCTGCTAAAATTGCCAAGACTGCGCACCAAAATGGAACAACTCTAAAAGAGGAGTCTGTGAATTTAGGTTTCCTAACTGCTGAAGAATTCGACGCTTGGGTAAGACCAGAAGATATGTGTGGTGGCTTGAAGTAGTTACAGGAGTCAGAATACAGAAGTCAGAATAAAAAAATCCTTCCCGTTTGTACGGGAGGGATTTTTTGTTTTAATGTCATTGTCAATCAATCATTAACAATTATTACTTATCATGTGTTACTTTTGTCACCTACAAATCAAAAAGACCTCTTATATTTGTACAACCTTAATTTTTATATGAAACATTTCGTTATTCTTTTTGCGTTATTTCTTACCGCTTGTAGCAATGCCGAAGATCCTTCTTTAAGACAGCTGCATAAAGCAAACAGCACCACAGTAGATTTATCGGCTAAAGAAATTTACACGAAACACTGTGTTTCTTGTCACCAACAAGATGCACTAGGAGTTGCTGGAATTTTTCCACCTTTAAAAGACTCGGACTATTTTTTAGAAGATCCTAAAAGAGCGATTCACAATATCCTATTCGGTCAGAATGAAGAAATTACTGTTAATGGAGCTGTTTATAAAGGTTTAATGCCTCCGGTGAAAATTACAGACGAAGAGGTGGTTAAAGTAGTAAACTACCTATTAAAAGACGTGAATACCGTTGAACAAAGAATTACATTAAAAGAGGTGTTATGGGTAAGAGAAAATTATTGAGTTTTGCGTTTTTAAGTTTTGTACTTCTGTTCGTCTCGGCTTGTACTAGTGCGCATGAAAAAGCTATTTCTGCGGCGGAATTTAAAAGTCTAGTTGAGGGGTATGAATGTATTATTGTAGATGTTAGAAGCCCTGAAGAGTTCATGGAAGGACATATTGAAGGAGCGGCAACAATAGATTTATACAGTGCAAATTTTGAGCATAGATTCCGGTTTATAGATACCACCCATTGTATGGCTTTGTATTGCCAAAGTGGAAAGCGTTCGGCACAAGCTTTACATATTTTAGAAACCGAATTGGGATTCATTAATTTAGTGCATTTACAAGGAGGAATTACTACATGGGAAAACGAAGGCTATGAACTGGTTAAGGACTAAGAAAATGATTGTATTAGGTGTTTTTGTTGGAGCTTTAGCTGGTTATTTATATCGGCGTTTTGTAGGTTGTGCTTCGGGTACTTGTGCTATAACATCGGTGTGGTGGCGCAGTACTTTATACGGAGCTCTTATGGGTGGTTTCGCATTCGATATTATTAAATAATCTATAAAATAATTATGGCAGATTTCAGAACAATAGTTGCAAGTAGTAAACCCGTATTAATCGATTTCTATGCAGAATGGTGTGGCCCTTGTAAAACGGTAGCCCCAATTTTAAAAGAGGTGGCAAAAGTAATGGGTGATGAGGTGAAGGTTATAAAAATTGACATTGATAAAAATCCAGTATTAGCAAAAAAGCTAAATATTCGTTCTGTGCCTACGCTAATGATTTACAAAGATGAAACGCTCTTGTGGAGACAATCGGGTGTAGTGCCAAAAGTACAGCTGCTTAAAGCGCTTAAGGAGTTTAAATAAGTTGTGTTAGAGTTTTTAAGTCTTAATGAATATAATTATGGAGTTCTATATCGCCTCAAAACAGTGAAAAACTACCATTTAAAACACATTTTTAACGGGTATTGGCTTATAATCGTTAAAATACCTTAACCACGTCCTGTCATTCCAATTTATTAAACAAAACAAAACGCCAAACCATTGAAGCTTTCCTAGGAAAAGGGATTTGGAAGATTGGGCTTTGATATAGCTGTTGATTTAACTGATGAGGTAGAACATTTGCAATCTAAACTATTCAATCGATTTAAAAGTATATCCCTGTGCTGTAAGTGTTTCTAAAACTAAAGGAAGTGAAGTTTTTAATCGTTCGGTAGCTTTTTTACTATCGTGAAAAACAATGATAGAGCCATTGGTAACATTATCTATTACAGCTTCGTAGCAGTCTTCGCCAGATAAGCTGCTGTCGAAATCGCCACTTAATACATCCCACATAATAACTTTGTACGCCTTGCTAAGCACGGCTCTTTGTTTGTTGCTCATTCGCCCATATGGTGGTCTAAACAAGTCTGATTTAAATAGGCTTTCGCATTTCCGTACATCTCTTAAGTAGGAGAGTAGGCTGTTGTTCCATCCATTCATATGGCTGTATGTATGGTTTCCTACTGCGTGTCCCTTTTTAAGAATAGATTGAAATTCGTCTTTACATGTTTCTACATTATTGCCGATACAAAAGAAGGTTGCCTTAGCGTTAAATTGCTCTAGTATATCTAAAATCCATGGAGTGTATTCTTTTGTAGGGCCATCGTCAAATGTTAGGTACACACACTTTTCTGCAGTGGTAAAATCCCAAATTAAATTTGGGTAATACCACTTAAGCAGTTGAGGTGTTTTGTAGATGTATTTCATATAAAAAAAAGCACTGTTTCCAGTGCTTTTGATTTTATCTTAATCCCGAGTTTTTAAGTTTTTCCTGAAAGCTATTTGCCAGCTCATCAGCAAATTCAGTATCATCGTATGTATAAGCAACCTTTACCGAGCTGCTAAACAAAGAGAGCGTTCTTTGGATGTCATTTCTTATACTATTCTTTCTGTCACCTTCAAACTGCCCGTAGTAGAATAGTTTTTCGTCAAAAGATTGTGTCATGATATTCAATACTTCTCTAGCTTTATCTGGCTGTCCGCAAACATAATAGTTTTCTGCAATAGGCAGCATAAAGAAGTTGTATTCCACCTTGTCGTTTGGCATTAACTCAATACATCTGTTCAGTACATTTACGGCCTTCGTAGTATCTCCTTCGGCTATAAGTTGATCTGCTAATCGCGAAAAGTTGTTTCTGATGTTCATAACCAATCTAAGGTTTGTTTCATCCATATAAACATCCTCGCCATTCATATTACCGTATTCAAACTCTTCCATCAATTTGTGATACAGAATAGAACTTTCAACTCTACCAATTTTTCCAGGTGCCGACTTCGTTTTTATAGGTACAAATCTATAGGCTAAACCATCTAGTTGGAAGTAGTCCCATAGGTAAGCAAATGAATGTGCGCTATTTCCAATGGTTATTGAAAAGTAAATAGGTCTATCCCATTTGTTCACATCAATGAGGTCTAAAATCATCATGTGCTTTTTTTCCATTTGATTCACATTCAAATTCCAGTCTATACTAGAAACAATAAGATCTGCATCTTCGGGCTTTACAGTTCCATTCGCAAGAACTTTTTCCTTGTTTACAGGGATGCTCAGTTTTTTAGTAGGGAAGAAGACGTATTCTTTTCCTAAATTAACTTTTGTTTGAGCTCTATCGCTTTGTATCCACTGATTCATTTTAGACACGTTCCATCGTTGCTCACTCGCACCAACTTCTTGGAATACGGCAACATCTCGGGTTCCTTGTCGGTATAAATTATGAGGCATAGAAAAAGGAACTCCTTCCCCCTCGTAAGCATCGCGTTTCATTTGATCAATATACCAATCGGTGTTTAGTAAGCTTAAGTTAACGATGCGAACATCGGTTCTGTATCCTTCCACTTCTTGTACATACCAAAGAGGGAAGGTATCGTTATCTCCCATGGTAAATAATATAGCATCGGGCTCACACGAATCTAAATAGGCTTTAGCGAAATCACGTGCTGTATATCTATCAGATCTGTTGTGGTCATCCCAACCTTCTGATGCCATAATTCCGGGTACAGATACTAGGCAAACCGCAGTTGTAGTAATAGCGACCATATTTACTGGAGCATACTTTCGCAGCGTTTCAATAATGGCAAGTACTCCCAAACCAATCCAAATAGCAAAAGCATAGAAGGATCCTACAAAAGCATAGTCGCGTTCTCTGGGCTGATATGGGTATTGATTTAAGTACACTACAATTGCCAGCCCTGTAAATATGAACAAGAGGTTTACAATCCAGGCGTCTTTCTTCTTCTTCTTATAGTGATAAATTGCACCAATCATCCCAAGTATAAAAGGAAGCATATAGAAATGGTTTCTTCCTGGGTTGTTTGCCTGATTCGTAGGTAGGTTGTCTTGCGGGCCTAATCTCCATTCATCAAAAAATGTAATTCCTGTTAGCCATTGTCCATCAGTTATGGATCCATGACTTTGTTTGTCGTTTTGTTTTCCGGCAAAATTCCACATGAAGTATCTAATATACATGTGATTTATTTGATACTTAAAGAAGTAGGTCAGGTTGTCTGCAAAGCTTGGTTTTTTACCTTTCCTACCTGTTATATTCGCCCAATTTTTATAGGCGTCAATATGCCGCCCGTCTCTACTCCACATTCTAGGGAAAATTCCAGAGTGCTTTTTATCGAAGTTCGGACTGTGATTTTTTCGATCATCCGAGACTACGTATTTCCCAATTTTTTCATCCTTCACATAAAAAGGAGTCCCATCGCTATACGGGTTCTTCTTGTCTAATCCGGCAGTATAATACTGTCCATACACTAATGGTGTAGATCCATACTGCTCTCTGTTAAGGTAGGCTAGTAGGCCTACAGCATCTTCAGGGTTGTTTTCATCTATGGGTGTGTTCGCGTTAGATCGAATAATTAATATGGCAAAAGAAGAATAACCGATAAGTATAAAAGTAATTCCTAGTATTGCGGTGTGAACAATGTTTCGTCCAGTTTCTTTTGCTTTTTTTAATGCGTAATAAATGGCAGCAGAAAGAGCAGCTATAAAGAATATGGTACCACTATTAAAGGGCAAGCCAATGCTATTCACAAAGATTCGCTCAACAATTCCTAACCATTTCACTATTTGTGGTATAAGACCGAAAAATATAAATCCTAAAATTAAGATGGATACAATTCCGGTAATAATAAAGCCCTTTTTGGTGGGTTCATATTTTTTGAAATAGTACATATAAACTATTGCAGGAATAGCTAGTAAGTTAAGCATGTGTACCCCAATAGAAAGTCCAATTAAATACGTAATTAGTAGTAGCCATCTATTAGCTCCATCTCCTTCAGTATCATATTCTTTATCCCATTTTAATGCAGACCAAAATACAATTGCTGTAAAAAACGAGGACATTCCGTACACCTCGCCTTCAATAGCCGAAAACCAAAATGAATCTGAGAAGGTGTAAGCCAAAGCCCCAACAAGACCGGCACCCATAATAGACATAACTTGACCTTTAGATTCAATCTTACCCAATATTCTTTTGGCAAATGCCGTAATCGTCCAAAATAAGAAGAGAATGGTGAATGCAGAACATACAGCAGACATTAAATTGATCATGTATGCTACACGAGTAACATCACCAAAAGCAAAGTTAGAAAAGAAGTTTCCTAATAATAAAAAAGTAGGGGCTCCAGGGGGGTGTCCAACTTGAAGTTTATACGCTGTTGCTATATATTCTCCACAGTCCCAAAAGCTTGTAGTGGGTTCTAAAGTTAGGATATAGACCGTTAGGGCAATTGCGAAACTTAGCCAACCTAGAGCGTTGTTGATTTTTTGATACTGCATTTTTTCAGTTTATTCAATTTCATACAAACTTCTGCGAATGTATAAAAAATAATTGGGGCTCTTTTTGTTATGCTATTATATTGAGTTAAAATCTACTAAAATTGTCAAGTCATATTTTTAATGAAATTTTCATTCTTTTATTGTGCCAATTAAAAAAAAGAAATAAATTTGCACCGCATTTGTCCCATGGTGTAACTGGCAACACGTCTGTTTTTGGTACAGAAGAGTCTAGGTTCGAGCCCTAGTGGGACAACAAAAGCGTTAGAGGAAACTCTAGCGCTTTTTTTATGCGTAACAGCCTGTAAGTCAATATTGTTTTTTTTTAGGGTAAAACATAAACAAAAACATCACCCATATATTGGGCAGCAAAATTAACTGCCCCTCGATTACGGAAAGCATTCTGACTTGTTAGGATGCTTTCTAATTTTGGTAGGATTATTGTACGAATTTGTTACTACTTTTGTATTTGTATATTTACAAGATTAAAATTTAAACACGATGACTAAACTGTATTCTTTACTTGTTTGCGTATTAATGGCTATTCCATTAGCGAAAGCGCAAGAAACTGCCCCCAACTTTATTGTTACCGATATTCTTGGCGAAACACACGAGCTATATGATTACCTTGGTCAAGGTAAGTATGTGGTGGTAGACTTTTTTGGTACTTGGTGTGTTCCTTGCCAGGGTGTTGCACCTGCTGTAGCACAAGGTTTTGTAGATTTTGGATGTAATTACAATGATGTAATTTTCATCTCTATAGATACGGGCTCAGATACACAAGCGTGTATTGATTTTGAAGAGGAGTTTACTCCCGGAGTCCATGGTTTGCCAATGGTAAGCGGAATGGATGGTGGCGGAGATGAAGCGCATGATATTTATGGGATTACTGGTGTGCCAACTATTATTACAATAAACCCGAACGATACGACTTATACCGAAACTCATACCAATTTTTATGGCGTTTTAGGTGCTGCAGGAATTGATCAACGAGAAGTTTGTATCCCGCCAATGGTGGTTGATTTAACGGTTAATCCTGCAACTACTTCGGGTGCTTCTAACGGTCAAGTTGGAGTTGATATTGAAGGTGGTTTTGGACCATTTACGGTTACTTGGATAGATGAAAACGGGAATGTAGTAAGTAATGAAGGAGAGATAGACGGTATAGCTCCTGGTAATTATCAAGTTATCGTAACCGATTCTAGCGAAGAACCACAGGAGTTCACAAGTAATGTTGTCGTTGGATTTATTGGTCAGGTGTACACCTCTGATGACTTTGAGCTGTATAATCCTTTTAATGAAATTGTGCCTCAATCTGAAGATTGGATGTCGATGTGCGATGTGGAAAACTTAACTCAGATAAGTCAATCTTTTGCACAGAGTGGCGAGAATTCAATGTTTGTTTATCACGGTCCTTCAGACGTTTATAAATCTCTAGGAGATCAACTTTGGGGTTCTTATGAATTTAGTTTTCAAATGTTAGTTCCTAGTATCGGAGGGGCTTATTACAGAATATTACATCAAATGTCATGCGATAGCGCTGATGTTATTCCGGCAATGGAGTTTTATGCTGAAAATAATGGTTCTGCTTATATCAATACTGGTATGGAAGTATCTCAATCTTTTGACGTTCCTGTTGAGGAGTGGTTTGAGGTTAAGCACTTAGTAGATTTAGATAATGGTATTGCAGCGCTTTCTATTAACGGTACGCAAGTGCACTTATGGCCTTTTATCTATCAAGATAGATTGATTGATGATGGTGTGATGCAATTAGGTGGGATTCAGTTTAAATCGATGACTCCAGAAGAGCAGGTGCGTATGTTTTATGTAGATGACATTAACATGATTTATGTTGAAGGTCAGTCTGAGATTGCTGGTTGTACAGATGACGATGCATTGAATTTTGATTTATTGGCAACCATTGATGATGGTTCTTGTCAAGCAAATATTACTTGTATACCAGTAGGATTGCCATTTTTCGAAAACTTTGAAGAAGATGCATTTTTGACGGACTGTTGGAGAAATATGGATAGAGATTTAGATGGTTACAGCTGGGATCATATCATGTCTGAAACGGAGAATATGGGTTACAACAGTTCAAGAGCTGTGGGTTCATCGTCGTATATTGATAATGAAGGATCTTTGAATCCGGATAATTTATTAAGGTTGCCTAAGCTGCATATTGAAGAGAATACATTTATGTCTTATTTTGTGAAGGCTAAAGATTCTCAATACTTAGATAATTATTCAATTCTTGTTTATGAAGCCCATGAAGATTCTATGATCGATGTAGGAGAGCATGTAGTGTTTACGGAAACCGTTTCGGGTACAACTTATTCTGAAAGAACAATTGACTTGAGTGATTTTGCAGGTCAAGAGGTGTTTATAGCCTTCCGTCATCATGAAGATGAGAATAATTACTGGATGTATTTAGACGATATTTATGTTTACTCTATGCCTTTAGGTCTTAATGATACAGAGATTCAAGAGTCCATAGCTTTGTATCCTAATCCCGCGAATGCAAGTTGTTATGTAACCTTTGCTGTTAAGCAAAAACAAGAAGTTCATATTGATTTCTTAAACATCCAAGGTCAAATAATAGAGTCTAGAGTCATAGACGCTATTGGGGCTGAGATTCAGCATTTTAACTTAGCGCGTTTTTCTCCTGGAATATATTTGGTGAAAGTATATTCTGAAAACGATAGAGCTTATAAAAGACTAGTGATTCGTTAATAGAAAATAAAAAAATAATGTATATTTGCACCGTATTTATGGTGAAAGATAGGAGGGGACGTGAAGTCCCCTCTTTTTATACTCTAGAATATTGAAAGAGACAGTAGAGCAGTTAATTGCAGAAGGAATAGAAGGCACAGAGATATTTGTTGTTAAGTTGACCGTAAGTTCAGGTAACAACATTAATGTGCTATTGGATAGTGACTCTGGTTTGAGTTTAGCTGATTGTAGAACAGTTAGTAGAGCCATAGAGTTTAATTTAGATAGAGAGGACGAAGATTTTTCTTTAACCGTTGCTTCTGCCGGAATAGGCGAGCCTCTAGTTTTGCGTCAGTACGTTAAAAATATAGGACGCAAAGTAGCAGTTACATTAAACGAAGGCGAGCTGATAGAGGCGAAAATGATTGCCGCTAATGATCAGAACATCGAACTAGAGTGGAAATCTAGAGAGAAAAAACCTACGGGTAAAGGAAAGATTACGGTTGTGAATAAACGCATAATCGAACATCGAGATATAAAACAAACAATAGTGTTAATCACATTTTAAGTGAAGTGAAATGGAGAATTTAGCTCTTATAGATTCATTTGCAGAGTTTAAGGACGATAAGAATATCGACCGCGTAACTCTAATGGGAATTATCGAGGATGTATTCAGAAACATGATTATCAAACGATATGGTTCTGACGACAACTTTGATATCATTGTAAATCCTGATAAAGGGGATTTAGAGATTTGGAGAAATCGTATCGTTGTAGAAGACGAGAAGGTAGAAGATGATAATGCAGAAATTGCATATTCAGCTGCTATTAAGATCGAACCAGATTTTGAAGTTGGAGAAGAAGTGTCTGAAGAAGTACACTTGATTGATTTTGGCCGCCGTTCAATTTTGTCTTTGCGTCAGAATTTAATCAGTCGCATTCAAGAACACGACAATACTGACCTTTATAATAAATATAAAGAGTTAGTTGGTGAGATTATTTCTGGTGAGGTTCACCACATCCGTAACCGTGAGGTAATCATCATTGATGATATGGATAATGAGGTTATTTTACCAAAAGACCAACAAATTCGATCTGATTTCTTTAGAAAAGGTGATACGATTAGAGGTGTAGTGAAAGAAGTGCAATTAAAAGGTATGAAGCCCCGTATTGTATTGTCTAGAACATCACCCAAGTTTCTGGAGCGTTTATTTGAACAAGAGATTCCGGAGGTTGCTGATGGACTAATCGTTGTGAAGCGTATTGAGAGAATACCAGGAGAAAAAGCTAAAGTTGCAGTTGAATCATACGATGAGCGTATTGATCCTGTTGGAGCTTGTGTAGGTATGAAAGGATCTCGTATTCACAGTATTGTAAGAGAGTTAGGAAACGAGAATATTGATGTAATTAATTACACAACTAATATATCCTTGTTTATCACCAGAGCGTTGAGTCCTGCAAAAGTATCGTCTATTACAATAGATGAAGATAACAATAGAGCCGAAGTATTCTTAAAACCAGATCAAGTATCCTTGGCAATAGGTAGAGGTGGAAGTAATATTCGCTTAGCGGGTGCTATTACAGGTTACGAAATTGACGTATACAGAGATGTAGATGATTCAGAAGATGTTGCATTAACAGAATTTGTTGATGAAATTGATGACTGGATTATCAAAGAATTAAAGAACATCGGTTGTGATACTGCTAAATCTGTTTTGGAGCTTTCGGTTGCAGAATTGGTGAAGCGTACAGATTTGGAAGAAGAGACAATCAAAGAGATTCAATCTATTTTGAATTCTGAATTCGAAGACTAATACAGTCAGAGTTGTACAAAAGAATCGCTACAAGATAAATAGCAAGCATGAGATTAAGTAAGGTTGCAAAAGAATTAAATGTTGGTATTGCGAACGTCGTAGACCATCTAGCCTCAAAAGGGATAGATATAGACGGCCGTCCAAACACCAAAATCACTCCCAGTGCTTATGAGATACTTAAGCAGGAGTTTATTGCTGACGTGGAACAACACAAACGTTCTGAGGAAGTGTCATTGGCCCGCCGTGAGGAAAAAGAGGCTATTAAATCTGCTGCTACTAAAAAAGTACAGCAAAAAGAAGAAGTGATTAAGGCAAAGGCCGATTTTGCGGGACCTAAAATGGTTGGTAAAATTGACGTTGAGCCCAAAGCGAAGAAGGTAACGAAAGAAGAAACTCCAGCGAAGAAAGTTGTTAAACCTGCAACCGAAACAACTAAGCCAAAGACTGAAGTTAAAGAAGTTTCTAAAAAAGAAACATCTACTCCTGTACCTTCTGTTCAGCCTAAAAAAGCTCCTTCTAAACAGAAAGAGGTTATTAAGGCAAAAGGTTCACTTTCTGGACCTAAGCAAATTGGTAAAATTGACGTTAATAAGCCTATTAAGTCTGAAAATGTAAAAGAGATTAAAGTTGAAAAACTGAATCGTCCAGATAAAGTAGCTGAAGAGAAACCAGTAGTAAAGAAAGCTGAACCAATTGAGGTTTTAAGAGCCAAGTCTAAAATACTTTCGGGTCCTAAGCTAACAGGTCAGGTAATTGACTTAAGCAAGTTTGCTAAGCCAAAGAAGAAAAAAGTAGCTTCTTCAAGTAATCCTTCAGGTGATAAGGATAATAAGAAGAAGAGAAAAAGAATTAACCAAGGTCCTGGTGCTGGAAAACCAGCGCGTCCAAACCAAAGAGGTGGCGGTCCTAGAGGTCCTAAAGGTAGAAAACTGAAAGTTGCTAAGGCAGAGCCTACAGCTGAGGAAATCCAAAAGAAAATTGCAGAGACTTTAGATAAACTTACCGGTAAAGGAAAATCTAAAGGATCTAGACATAGAAAATCTAAGCGTGATGTGCGTCGTGAGAAAGATGCGCTAGATATTGAACGTGCAGAAGAGGAAAGCAAAACAATTAAAGTAACAGAATTTGTTACGGTTAATGAGATTGCTACCATGATGGATGTTCAGGTTACTCAAATTATCTCATCATGTATGATGTTGGGTATTATGGTAACCATGAATCAACGTTTAGATGCGGAAACATTATCTATTGTAGCCGATGAGTTCGGTTTCGATGTAGAGTTCGTAAGTGCCGAAGTTCAAGAGTCTATAGAGGAAGTTCCGGATAATGAAGAAGATTTACTTCCACGTCCTCCTATTGTCACCGTAATGGGACACGTAGATCACGGTAAAACATCTTTATTGGATTATGTTCGTAAAGCCAATGTAATAGCTGGTGAAGCCGGTGGTATAACACAGCATATTGGTGCATATGAAGTAGAGCTGAAAAGCGGAAAACGCATTACGTTTATTGATACTCCAGGTCACGAGGCCTTTACGGCTATGCGTGCACGTGGTGCTCAAGTAACGGATATAGCTATTATTGTAATTGCTGCGGATGATGATATCATGCCGCAAACGAAAGAAGCCATTTCTCATGCACAAGCTGCTGAAGTGCCAATCGTTTTTGCAATAAATAAAATTGATAAACAAGGCGCTAACCCTGATAAAATTAAGGAGCAATTAGCCGCTATGGACTTATTAGTAGAAGACTGGGGTGGTAAATTCCAATCGCATGATATTTCTGCTAAGCATGGTCAAGGTGTTGAAGATTTACTTGAAAAGGTAATGTTAGAAGCGGAGATGTTAGACTTAAAGGCAAACCCAAATAAGGCTGCCAAAGGTTCTATTATCGAAGCCTCTTTAGATAAAGGTAAAGGTTTTGTAACGACTATGTTGGTGCATGCAGGAACTCTATCTGTTGGTGACTTCCTTTTAGCAGGTCAGTATACAGGTAAGGTTAAGGCTATGTTTAATGAACGTGGAAACAACGTTAAGTCTGCAGGGCCTTCTGCTCCTGTAAGTATTATTGGTTTAAGTGGAGCTCCACAAGCAGGTGATAACTTTAATGTTATGTCTGATGAGCGCGAAGCTAAATCGATTGCTTTAAAACGTACACAGTTACAAAGAGAGCAAAGTATCCGTACTCAGAAACATCTTACACTTGATGAGATTGGTAGACGTTTAGCTTTAGGAGACTTCCAAGAGTTGAATATTATCTTGAAAGGTGATGTGGATGGTTCTATTGAAGCATTGTCTGACTCATTACAAAAACTTTCAACGGATACTATTCAAGTGAATATTATTCACAAGGCAGTAGGTCAGATTTCTGAATCAGATATCTTATTAGCAACTGCATCTGATGCAATTGTAATTGGATTCCAAGTTCGTCCATCTACTTCAGCTCGTAAGTTAGCAGAGAAAGAGCAAATTGATGTTCGCTTGTACTCTATTATTTACGATGCAATAAACGAAGTGAAAGAGGCTATGGAAGGAATGCTTTCTCCAGAGACTAAAGAAGAAATCGTTTGTAATATTGAAGTACGTGAAACCTTTAAAGTAACTAAAGTAGGTACTATTGCGGGTTGTTACGTATTAGATGGTAAGATCAATAGAAACACTCAAGTGCGACTTATTCGCGATGGTGTAGTTGTTTACACAGGTGGATTAGGTTCGTTGAAACGTTTCAAAGACGACGTGAAAGAAGTTGGAAAAGGTTACGAATGTGGTCTGAATATTGAGAAATTCAACGATATTAAAGTTGGAGATATTATTGAAGGTTACGAAGAGGTTGAAGTGAAAAGAACACTGTAATTTCGTATTCTATAAAATCAAAAAAAACCGCTTTAGCGGTTTTTTTTATGTCAATTTTTTACAGTTTGTCTATGCTGATTTTCTCTTCGAAAATAAAAGCTGACTTAAAATGTGACTTATATATTCTAAGCGCTCTTTGGGCTCCAAGTCGAGTTCTATATGCGGCAACTTTAGTTTTAAAGTAGGGCTGCTCATATGAGGTTTCAGTAAGGATGTTTGGGTAGAGTTTGCTGAACTTACTCTTAGCGTTTGTAGAGCCGATTCTACTACCAGAATAAATCTGAATTCTATATGCCGTTACTGCATTCGTATTCGTGTCTATTCTTTTCTTCTTGTCTAATAAGTCATCAACACGATTCGTGTTAATATACTTTAATTCGGATTTTATAATACTCGTATCCGATTGCTCATTATAGTCCCAATCGGTATCTGAGTTTTGTGCAAACAGACTCATCGAAATAAGTGAAGTGCCTAGTAGTATGTGTTTAATTTTCATCTTTTAGAATTTGAAGCAAATGTAAACAAAAACTCAGATTTAAATCACATCAATTTAGAACCAATATAAACTATCGAATTTGTCTCTTTCTATTATTAGCACAAATAGGAATATCTTATTTTTGCATTCGGGAAAAACTAAGCTACTTAAAGTTAGAAAGCGCATAGAATTATGACAAGTAAAAACTGTAAGCTATTCAGCAGAAAGATGTTAAGCATCTTTTCACTGCTCTTTATTACAACGATTAATGTAAGTTTCGCACAAAGTGTAGAACTTGGAGAAGGTTTATTTTCAAGCAATTGCGCTTCATGCCACTACTTAGGGCCTGAGGATAAAAAGCTAATTGGACCTGGGCTGAACGACCATATTCTAGAAGAATATTCGGCAGACTGGTTGTATTCATGGATTAAAAACTCATCTGAGCTTATCGCAGGTGGAGATGAACAAGCCATTGAAATATTTGAGGAATACAATAAAACTCAAATGACTGCTTTCCCACAATTCTCTAATGAGGATATAGATAATATTTTAGCATACATCCAAGTAGGACCTGCAGAGGTTGTTGTTACAACAGGTGCAGATAACGCTGTAGCTGGCGATGCTGGTGCTTCATCGGAATCGATGATGGTATTGTTTATTGCTCTTTCAATTCTATTCTTATCGTTAATGGTTCTTGTTCGTGTTAAGAATGTTCTTAAAGAAGCGAAAGGAGAAAGGACGACTACCTTATTACAAGGTGCTGGTTCGTGGTTAAAGAAAAACCCGATTGTTATTGTGTTTTTAGTAATCTTCATGATGCTTTACGGTGGTAAAGTTATTTTTGAAGGATTGCTCACAGTAGGTGTACAACAAGGTTACCAACCAGAACAACCTATTGCATTCTCTCATAAAATTCATGCTGGCGAAAACGGAATTGACTGTAACTACTGTCACTCTGGAGCACGTCATAGTAAAACTTCAGGTGTACCTTCAGCAAATGTGTGTATGAACTGTCATACTTATATCAGCAGTGGTACGATTACCGGAACAGAAGAGATTGCTAAAATTTATACAGCTATCGGATTCGATCCTGAAACAAGAACTTATATTGAAGGTTACGAACAACAACCTATTGAATGGGTTCGTGTTCACAATCTCCCAGATTTAGCGTACTTCAATCACTCACAACACGTAAATGTTGCTGGTGTTGAATGTCAGAAATGTCATGGTCCTGTCGAAGAGATGGATGTTGTTGAGCAATTTGCTCCATTAACAATGGGATGGTGTATTGACTGTCATAAAGAAACTAAAGTAGATATGGACAATCCTTACTACCATGACCTCAACGAAAATTGGGTTGAGAAATATCATGGTGAAGACATGACGGTTGATAAGATCGGTGGTCTGGAGTGTGGTAAGTGTCACTACTAATTAGAAAAGGAAATAATCAAGATGGCTACAAAGAAAACATATTTCCAAGGCTTAGGTGAGTTGGCGAACAATCCAGAATTGGAGAAGTTCCAAAAAAACGAATTTGCTGAGCAATTGCCTACAGAAGCTTTTTTAGGTGATGAAGAAAAATTATCGGAGTCTTCAACTTCGCGTCGCGATTTCTTAAAGTTTTTAGGCTTTAGTACAGCAGCAGCTTCATTAGCTGCCTGTGAAGCGCCTATTCAAAAAGTAATCCCGTTCGTAGTTAAGCCCGAAGAAACTATTGCTGGTGAAGCGGATTGGTACGCTTCAAGTTTCTATGATGGAAACGACTTCGCAAGTTTATTGATCAAGAACCGTGAGGGTCGTCCAATCTTTTTAAAGACAAACGACTTATGCGATAAAGGTGGTGTTAACGCACGTATTCAAGCGTCGGTATTGAACTTGTACGATGCAGCTCGTTTAAAAACTCCTCTTGCCAATGGCGAAGAGTCTACTTGGGCTAATGTTGATGCATCTATAGTAAAAGGTTTAAAAGCAGCTAAAGCTGCTGGAAAACAAGTTGTGCTTTTGAGTTCTTCAATTATCTCTCCTTCTACAAAGGCAGTGATTGATGCTTTTGCTACAAAATACAATGCTAAGCATGTAATGTACGATGCTCTTTCTGCATCAGCTATGTTAGATGCTAACAAAGAAAGCTTTGGTGTAAGAGTACTTCCTACTTATCATTTTGATAAGGCAGATATAGTAGTTTCTTTTGCTGCTGATTTCCTTGGAGACTGGTTAGATGCTGGTCATGGTAAAGATTATGCTACTAAGCGAAATCCTAACGCGGCAACAATGTCTCGTCACTACCAATTCGAATCGAACTTATCGATGACGGGTGCGAATGCCGATTACAGAACGCCAGTTAAGGCTTCTGAAATGGGAGTTGCTCTTGTAAACTTATACAATCTTATTGCTAAGAAAGCAGGAGCTACAACTGTAAAAGTTGCTACTTCTGATTATAGCACTCAAATCCAAAAAGCAGCTAACGACCTTTGGAAGGCTAAAGGAAAGTCTTTAGTACTTGCTGGTGGAAATGATAAAAATATTCATTTAGTTGTTAATGCAATTAATGATTTGTTAAGTAACATCGGAGCTACAATAGACTTCACCAAGCGTTCGAACCTTAAACAAGGTAACGATGCTGATGTTGCTACTTTATTAAACGATATGAAAGCTGGTAAAGTTGGAGCCTTAATTGCTTACAACGCAAACCCAGTTTACAACTTAGCTGAAGGTGCTGCTTTTGCAGAAGCTTTATCTAAAGTTGAGACTTCTGTTTCTTTCTCTGAAAAGAAAGACGAAACAGCTGCTGTGATGAATTTTGTTTGTCCAGACCATAATTACTTAGAAAGTTGGAGTGATGCGAATCCTTACACAGGTGTTTACGCTTTGGTTCAGCCAACTATCAATCCTTTATTTAAAACGCGTCAGGCTCAAGCTTCTTTGATGTCGTGGACTGGTTTAGGTGATGATTTCTATTCGTACGTTAAAAATTACTGGAACAAAAACATCTTAGGTTCTACTTCATGGAACACTGCTCTTCACGACGGTGTGTTTATGACGAAGTCTACTGAAAGATCTGTTTCTAATAAAGCATCAATCGTTTCTGCTGTAGCTTCCTTAAGTAAGTTATCTGGCGATTCAATTGACTTAGTATTGTATTCTAAAACAGGTCTTGGTTCTGGTGAATTCGCTAACAACCCTTGGTTGCAAGAATTACCTGATCCAATTACTAAAAACACTTGGGATAACTACTTAACAGTTTCTCCTCGTTTTGCTAAGGAATTAGGCTTAACAAACGAGAATGTTTCTAACGGAGCCTTAGATGGTGATGTTGTTGACTTAACAGTTGATGGTGTTACTTTAAGAGTTCCTGTTTTAATTCAACCTGGCCAAGCATACAAAACTGTAGGTTTAGCTGTAGGTTATGGCCGTCAAGGTTCGGGTAAAGCTGGTGATGGTGTAGGTGTTAATGCATTTGTTTTCGCGAATGGCTTCAGCACAATGCGCTCTGGTGCTACATTGACTAAAGTAGAAGGAGAAGTTCACGGATTTGCATCTACTCAATTGCATCACACTATGATGGGTAGAGATAGAATTGTAAAAGAAACGACTCTTGATGCTTACAAAAACGATCCTACTTCTGGTAACGAACAAATGTTGTTGGCGACTCATAAGGGGCTTAAAGCACCAGAAAAGATTACTCTTTGGGAAGAACACGACAGAGATGTACACTGGTGGAACTTATCTATCGACCTTAACGGTTGTACTGGATGTGGTGCCTGTGTAATTGCTTGTCATGCCGAAAATAATGTACCTGTTGTAGGTAAAGATGAAATTCGTCGTTCTCGTGATATGCACTGGTTGCGTATTGACCGTTACTACTCTAGTGATATGACACAAGAGAAAGCGGATGCAGAAGGCGTTTCTGCTATCAGTAAATTCTCAGCAATGGAAGTTGCTTCTGAATCTGAGACTTTAGAAGTTGTATTCCAACCGGTAATGTGTCAGCACTGTAATCACGCTCCATGTGAAACTGTTTGCCCAGTTGCTGCTACTTCTCACTCGAGAGAAGGATTAAACCATATGGCTTATAACCGTTGTGTAGGTACTCGTTACTGTGCAAACAACTGTCCTTATAAAGTGCGTCGTTTCAACTGGTTTAACTACTCAGACAATGAGCAGTTCGACTTTTACTTGAATGATGACTTAGGGAAGATGGTCCTAAACCCAGACGTAGTAGTACGTTCTCGTGGTGTAATGGAGAAGTGTTCTATGTGTGTTCACATGCTTCAAAAAGTGAAATTAGACGCTAAGAAAGACGGTCGTAAACTTCGCACTGGAGAAGCTCAAACAGCTTGTTCTATTGCTTGTGATACTGGTGCTTTAACTTTCGGTGATGTATTAGATGAAAAGTCTAAAGTATTCACTGCTTCAAAAAGCCCTAGAGCTTACCACTTATTGGAAGAGTTAAATACTCAACCATCTGTATGGTATCAAACAAAAGTACGTAACAAAGAAATTTAATTCGATAAACAATGCATTACGAATCTCCAATTAGAGAGCCGCTTATCCTAGAGGGTAAGACATTACACGACATCACTGAGGATGTGGCTCGTCCAATAGAAGGTAAGGCTAACAAATGGTGGTGGGCTTTATTCAGTCTGGCTCTTGCTGCATTTATGTGGGGAGCTGGTTGTTTAGCCTATACAGCTGGTACAGGTATCGGTGTATGGGGTCTTAATAAAACTGTTGGTTGGGCATGGGATATTACCAACTTTGTATGGTGGGTAGGTATCGGTCATGCCGGAACTCTTATTTCTGCTGTATTATTGTTATTCCGTCAAAAATGGCGTTTATCAATTAACCGTTCTGCAGAAGCGATGACAATTTTCGCCGTTATTCAAGCCGGTTTATTCCCAATTTTCCACATGGGTAGACCTTGGTTAGCCTACTTCGTGTTGCCATTGCCAAACAACTTTGGTTCTTTATGGGTGAACTTTAACTCGCCACTATTGTGGGATGTATTCGCCATTTCTACCTACTTAACAGTATCCTTAGTATTCTGGTATATGGGATTGATTCCTGATTTTGCCATGATCCGCGATAGAGCTGTGAAGCCAATGGCAAAGAAAATATATACGATTTTATCTTTCGGATGGTCTGGTAAGGCAAAACACTGGCAACGTTTTGAAGAGCTTTCTTTAGTTCTTGCTGGTTTAGCTACTCCACTAGTACTTTCGGTACACACGATTGTATCTATGGATTTTGCTACTTCAATTATTCCTGGATGGCACACAACTATTTTCCCTCCTTACTTCGTTGCTGGAGCGATATTCTCTGGATTCGCTATGGTGCAAACATTACTATTGGTAATGCGTAAGGTGGTTAAAATGGAAGCTTATATCACTATTAAGCACATCGAGTATATGAACATCGTTATTATGGTAACAGGTTCTATTGTTGGTGTAGCTTATATTACTGAGTTGTTTATTGCTTGGTATTCTGGTGTTGAGTTCGAACAATACGCATTCCTGAACAGAGCAACCGGACCTTACTGGTGGGCTTACTGGGCAATGATGACCTGTAATGTATTCTCGCCACAATTTATGTGGTCTAAGAAATTGAGAACGAGTATCGCCTTTACATTCTTTATCTCTATCGTTGTAAATGTTGGTATGTGGTTTGAACGTTTCGTAATTATCGTTACTTCACTTCACAGAGATTACTTACCATCTTCATGGTCTATGTTCTCTCCAACCTTTGTTGAGATTGGAATCTTTGTGGGTACAATCGGATTCTTCTTCGTACTCTTCTTATTGTACGCTCGAACTTTCCCTGTTATCGCACAGGCGGAATTGAAAACTATTTTGAAATCATCTGGTTCACAGAATAAAAAATTATCGTCATGAGAAAAAAAGTAATCTACGGAATATACGATGATGACGATGTGATCCTACAAGCGGTAAAAGATATCCGCGAAAAAGGAGTTCACATTGACGAGGTATACTCACCATTTCCTGTGCACGGGCTAGACCATGCTTTGGGATTAAAACCTACTCGATTAGCTATTACTTCATTTATCTACGGATGTATTGGTCTTTTTTTAGGTTTGTTTATGATGTGGTATATGATGATTCAAGATTGGCCTCAAAATATTGGGGGTAAGCCTAACTTTAGTTTGTTAGACAATTTACCAGCCTTTGTGCCTATCGCATTTGAAATTACAATATTCTTTGCAGCTCACTTAATGGTAATTACTTACCTAATGCGTTGTAAATTATACCCTGGTTCTACAGCTTGTAGTCCAGATCCAAGAACTACAGATGATATGTTCTTAATGGAAATCGAAGCTCATGGAAATGAAGCAGAGATTATCGCCTTGATCAAAGCGACAGGTGCGATAGAAGTGAAAGAAGAAAAAATAGCCTAATCGATCTATACCATGAGAAAAGTAACTAAGATCGCGTCTTTAACTCTAGCTACAATAGCTGCTTCATTTGCCCTACAATCTTGTGGTGCCGATGGAGAGCATCCTGGCTATGAGTTTATGCCGAACATGTATCGTTCGGCATCCTACGAAACCTATTCAGAAAACCCAATATTCGAAAATGGTATCACTGCTCAAAAAGCAGTTGAAGGTACTATCCCTCGTGGATTTACTCCTTTCGAATACAACAGCAGTCTTGAGGATTTCTTAAGAGCTGGTAAAGAATTGGAAAATCCAATAGCATTGAATGCGAAGACTCTTGCCGAAGGGAAAGAATTATACGAAATGTTCTGTAAGCACTGTCACGGTGCTAAAGGAGATGGAAAAGGTTCTATCAAACACCCAGTTTACAGTGCAGTTCCAGCTTATGATGATGCAGTTGCTCCTCGTCGTACGGGTGCTCCAATGAACGAAATGAAAGAAGGACATATTTTCCATACCATTACTTTTGGCTTGAATGCTATGGGACCTCATGCAAGTCAGCTAACGCAAGAAGAGCGTTGGAAGATTGTACACTATGTACACGAATTACAAAACGGATCTAAATAATAACCATAACAAGAAAGCGAACAATGTATACGGTTACTAAAAATACGAAGCTCATTTCTTTGGTGCTAATGCTGATTGGTGTTGTTGCCTTAGGTTATGGCTTTATGCAAGGTGCAGGTCATCATACCGACGAAGAAATTGCACACGAAGTTGAAGCCTTTGCGCACGACTTACATTTAGATGGTGATCACCAGCTAGATACACACGATGCACATGCAGTAGTATCTCATGACGCACACGGTGCTATTGAGGAAGCTCATTATGCTCCTTTATTTCACAAAATTGAAGAAGAATTCAACCTGCACTTTTCTGCAGAACAAATGTTGGAAGCTCACGATTTAGAACACGTAGTTCACGCAACAACTCATGCTTTGCATGCCAAAGGTCAAAGACCTTGGTCTAGTTTGTTAGTGGCTGCAATTTTCTTCTTAGGAGCCTCTTTATTAGCTGTGTTCTTTTTAGCATTACAGTATGTAGCCGAAGTAGGTTGGTCTGTAGTATTAAAAAGAGTTATGATGGCTATAGGTTCTTTCCTTCCTTATGTGGCTGTAGTATTTTTCTTGATTTTCATAACAGGAAACTTCCACTTATTCGGAAACCATACTTACCACTGGATGGCAGAAGGTATTATGGATCCTAATAGCCCAAACTATGATGCAATTATTGCGGGTAAAGAAGCTTACCTTAACTTTGGTTTCTTTGCTCTTAGAGGTTTAATTTACTTTGCTGGTTGGTACTGGGCTGTTAAAAAATTAACAAGCCTTTCTTTAGAAGAAGATATCAATGGTGGTATTGACTACTATAACAAGAGTAGAAAAGTATCGGCTATTTTCTTAGTATTCTTTGCCGTAACATCTTCTATGATGGCTTGGGACTGGATTATGTCTATCGATACACACTGGTTCTCTACACTATTCGGATGGTATGTGTTTGCAAGTATGTTTGTTACTGCTTTAGTGGTGATGACTATGTTTGTTGTTCACCTAAAAGGTAAAGGTCTTTTAGAAAGCGTTAACGAAAACCACATGCACGATTTGGCTAAGTTTACTTTTGCCTTCAGTATTTTCTGGACCTACTTATGGTTTTGTCAGTTTATGCTTATTTGGTATGCCAACATCCCTGAAGAAGTTACTTACTACATTGCTCGTTTCGACGAATATAAAGTGCCTTTCTTCATTGCTTTAGTATTGAACTTTGCGGTGCCAGTATTAATGTTAATTAGCCGTGATGCTAAGCGTATTCCTGGATTTGTGATTGCGGTAGGATCGGTGATATTATTAGGTCACTACTTAGATTTCTTTGTGATGATTATGCCTGGTACTGTAGGTGGTCACTGGAGCATTGGTTTTGTTGAAATAGGTACATTCCTAGGTCTTGGTGGATTGTTCATTAGAGTGGTGACTAAGAAATTAGCTAGCATGGAACTTACCCCTAAGAAACACCCAATGTTAGAAGAAAGTAAGAACTTTCATATTTAATTAATAACCACAGAAATTATAAATAACGATGACTGAATTGTTGATATTAGTAGCGGTAGTTGTTGCAATTATAGCAATTGCTCAAGTGGTTAGAATCTTTGAGCTTTCTAATAAACTTAAAGGTGTTAGAGAGTGTGAGATTACCGATAAGGATAACGATACTCAAGGTAAGTTGCTACTTACTTTTGGAATCTTATTTATGGCATCTTTCTTTGTGATGACTGCAAAGTGGAATCATTTATTACTTCCTATTTCTGCTTCAGAGCACGGAGTTGATGTTGATTTCTTGATGGACATCTCTATGGGTTTGATTATCGTGGTATTCTTAATCACGCAACCTATTCTTTTCTACCTTTCGTATAAATACAGAGGTCGTAAAGATCGCAAGGCAACCTTTATTTCTCACAACGATAAAGCTGAGATTATCTGGACTGCTGTTCCTGCAATTGTATTGACGGTATTAATCGTTTACGGTTTACAAACTTGGTCTAAGATTATGGATCGCAGCAATCTTGGCGATACTATTGTTATAGAGCTTTACGCTAAGCAATTCGACTGGACTGCTCGTTATGCAGGTACCGACAATGTATTGGGTGCTGCGAACGTGCGTTTCATCGGTGGCTTAAATACGGTTGGTGTTATTTCTGAATCGGCTTATGCTAAGCAAATAGCGGGTTTAGATGTGAATATTGAGAAGACTAAAGTTCAAATTTCTGAAGAGTTAAATGCTACGAAGCGAGTAAAGAAAGAAGAGCGTTTAGCTAAGATGGAAGCTTTAAAAGCTACTTTCACAACTGTAATTAGCCAAACGGCTCCAGATAGATTGATGGCTGCTGAAGATGATGTTGTTGTAAAAGAACTTCACTTTCCAGTTAATAAAACCGTACACTTAAAATTCCGTTCTCAAGATATCATTCACTCCGCTTATTTGCCTCACTTCCGTGTGCAAATGAACTGTGTTCCGGGTATGAATACCGACTTTGTCTTTAAGCCGACTATCACGACTGAAGAGATGAAAATTGAGACAGGAAACGAAGAGTTTGAATACATCTTGTTGTGTAACAAAATTTGTGGTGCTGCGCACTACAATATGCAAATGAAAGTTATTGTAGAATCTGAAGAGGTCTACAATAAGTGGATGGCAGAGCAAACTACCTTTGCGGCATCAAACAACTAATTAGAATCGAGCATTAACATTATAAATTAAGCATTATGTCAGAACACGGACACCACGAGGAGAATTTCTTTTCAAAGTACGTTTTCAGTATGGATCATAAAATGATTGCCAAGCAATTCCTTATTACTGGGATTACGATGGGAGTTATTGGGATGATCATGTCGGTTCTTTTTAGAATCCAAATCGCTTATCCTGGGCAACCAAATCCACTTTTCGAATTCTTGTTAGGAGACTGGGCTAAGGATGGTATTATGGATCCAAACATGTATTTAGCCTTGGTTACGATACACGGAACACTGATGGTATTCTTTGTATTAACGGCGGGTTTAAGTGGTACTTTTAGTAACCTTTTAATTCCGTTGCAAATTGGTGCACGCGATATGGCTTCTGGCTTTATCAATGCCATGTCGTACTGGCTCTTCTTCATCTCATCTGTAATCATGTTGATTTCAATATTTGTCGAAACGGGTCCTGCATCTGCAGGATGGACTATCTACCCTCCATTAAGTGCCTTGCCACAAGCCATTCCGGGTTCTGGTTTAGGAATGACGCTTTGGTTGGTTTCGATGACTTTATTTATAACCTCTTCTTTATTGGGAAGTTTAAATTATATTGTTACCATACTTAATTTAAGAACTCCTGGTTTAACCATGACGCGCTTACCGCTTACCATGTGGGCATTCTTTGTTACTGCTATCCTCGGAGTTTTATCCTTCCCAGTATTGGTGTCTGCGGTATTGTTATTGGTCTTCGATCGTAGCTTTGGTACTAGTTTCTACCTTTCTGATATTATGATTCAAGGTGAAGTCCTGAGTAATGTTGGTGGAAGTCCAATTCTCTACGAACACTTGTTCTGGTTCTTAGGGCATCCCGAAGTTTATATTGTAATTTTACCTGCATTGGGTATTACTTCAGAAATTATTTCTACCAACTCTCGTAAGCCAATCTTTGGTTATAGAGCAATGGTAGGTTCTATTTTAGCTATTGCATTCTTATCATTTATCGTATGGGCTCACCATATGTTTATTTCCGGAATGAGTCCTTTCTTAGGTTCTGTATTTACATTTACTACTTTATTAATTGCGATTCCTTCGGCAGTAAAAGCGTTTAATTACATTACTACACTTTGGAAAGGTAATCTACAGTTTACCCCTGCCATGTTATTCTCTATCGGTTTGGTATCTACATTCCTTACAGGTGGTTTAACAGGTATTATTTTAGGGGATAGTGCTTTAGATATTAACGTTCACGATACGTACTTTGTGGTGGGTCACTTCCACATTGTAATGGGTCTTTCTGCCATCTTTGGTATGTTTGCTGGGGTTTACCACTGGTTCCCTAAGATGTATGGTAGAATGATGAATAAGAAATTGGGTTATGCCCACTTCTGGTTTACTATAGTAGCTGCTTATGGTACGTTCTTCCCAATGCACTATCTCGGATTGGCTGGTTTACCCCGTCGTTACTACAGTAACTCTGCATTCCCAATGTTCGATAACCTTACTGACATTAACCTTATTGTTACCTTCTGTGCTCTTTTAGGTGCTGCTGCTCAATTCCTGTTTTTATACAATTTCTTTATCAGTATTTTTAGAGGAGAAAAAGCAGTCCAAAATCCTTGGAAAGCCAACACCCTCGAATGGACCACTCCTGTAGAACGTATTCACGGTAACTGGCCTGGAGAAATTCCTGTCGTTCACCGTTGGCCTTACGATTATAGTAAGCCTGGATACGATGAGGATTTCGTTATGCAAACGGTGCCATTAAAAGAAGGTGAAGAAGATCACTAGATCTCTTTTAGATAAAATATAAAAAACGCTCCCTACTATTCGGGAGCGTTTTTTTTTGAGTTAAAAATTCATGCTGCTCTTTGGGCGCTAAACGGGGGGTTTTTAAATTTTACCTAAGACCTAAAGCTAAATTGATCGGTGAATGGGAAGATGTAGCGAAGCGACTGTGGAGATAAAATCCAACTTATTCAAGCTTCAAGCTCATTAAAGCCACTTTCGAGGGTTTTTGGTAGGTTTTGAGGTGTATGTGAAAAGCCGATTTAGTTTGTTATATTTGAGTGTTTTAATATTAAAATAAGATTCTAATAAACCCATTCTATTATGAGAAACTGTCTTTACTTAGGCCTAATACATCTATTTTTTTCGAGTTTACTCTTCGCTCAAGAGCAAAGCCCTTGCGAGCAGCAAGCGCAATACAACCAACAAATACAATTAGCAAACCCAATTTTAGCAACCGATTTAGCCGAAGGTTGGAATATGATAGGCTTTCCGTGTGCAACAGAGCAAGATGCCATAACTGCATTTATGGAAATTGTAGACCATGTAGTAATTGTTAAAGACAATAACGGTTCGGTGTATATGCCCGAATTTGGTTTTAACGGAATAGGGAATCTAATTGCATTACAGGGCTATCAAATAAAGTTGAACGCTGCTGTCAGTAGTTTTTCTTTTTGCCCGAGTTTTAATTTGCCAATAATCAATGGTTGTACCGACTGCGAAGCCTTTAATTTTAATGCTTTAGCGACTACAAATGATGCCTCTTGCCAGTACCAAGGCTGTATGGAAGTAGCTGCCGATAATTATAACCCGCAAGCGGTTATTGCAGACTACTGCCAATTTTTAGGCTGTATGGATGCTATGGCAGGAAACTATAACCCACAAGCAAACGAAGATGATGGCACTTGTGTGGTTGCAGAAGCTTGCCCTTATGATATTTATGTAGAATACAGTGCAGATGCACAAAGCTATAATGCCAACCTATGCCAAACATTGGTTGTTTTGGGTTGTACGGATGAACTAGCCCAAAACTATAACAACCAAGCAAATACCGATGATAATAGCTGTGCCTATATTTTAGGCTGTACCGATAGCAATGCCGATAATTACAATACCGAGG
>Ga0208879_1000503_pt1 | contig 40484 bp, 48 predicted proteins | sample Knorr_S15_td_Bot_FD_185605 | JGI IMG/M metagenome (GOLD analysis project Ga0208879, IMG submission 185605) | Marine microbial communities from Southern Atlantic Ocean transect - Knorr_S15_td_Bottom_ad_5009_LV_A (SPAdes) (version 2) | ecosystem: Environmental > Aquatic > Marine > Oceanic | place... | reverse complement strand
ATAGAAACCTATTCCCATCAAGTGGCTGGCGATTCGCTGCAGCTCGGCCACCATCGTGCGCAGCCACTTGGCCCTTAGCGGCGGCTCTACCCCCAACAGTTTTTCAACCGCCAAACAGTAGGCCTGGTTGTTAATCATGGAGGATACGTAGTCCAGCCGGTCAGTTAGCGTGACTATCTGAACATAGGTCCGCTCTTCGGCCAGTTTCTCCGTACCCCGGTGCAGGTACCCAAAAACCGGCTCCACCTCAAGTATCTCTTCCCCGTCGAAGGTCACACGTAGTCGAAACACCCCATGGGTACTGGGGTGCTGGGGACCCACGTTGATCGTCATCGGTTCGGTGTGAATGGGCATGCGTTTCGCCTTCGGCGGCTGTCAGCTATCAGCGCTCAGCTTTCAGCACCGTGTTCTTGCTGATAGCTGACGGCCGACCGCTGATAGCTATAAAAAATCCTTACGCAAGGGATGGCCTTCAAATCCTTCCCATAGCATGATTCGCTTCATATTAGGGTGGCCTTGGAAATCTACGCCCATCAAGTCCCAGACCTCCCGTTCCTGGAAATCGGCCCCCCGCCACACGTGATAAACCGATGGCACAGCCAAGGACTCACGCCCGTGTAACCTAGTCTTGATCACGGCGGTGTGCTGGAGACGGAAAGAGGTCAGGTGATATACGACGTCGAAATACTCGATGAAATCTATGGCGCTGATCGCGTTGAGGAACTGGAAGTCTAGGGAAGAGTCGTCCCGCAGAAACCGGGCAACGTCCTCGACCTTCGAGGGGTCCACCCATACAACCTCTTCTTCCCACCGCTCCACCGAAGCCGGTACACCTGCGCTAAGACGCTCCGCCAACTCCGCCCCGGTCAACGCCTGAACCGGCATCAGGGATTGCCTTGTGAACCGGGGACGCCGTCTTCCGGCAAAGTTTCCACTGGAGGCCTTTCAGCGGTAGCCTGTCCGGAGATGGGCGGGCGGGCGAACTTGCCAATGTTGCGGTATTTCTTGATCTTCTCGTGCAATTCCATGATGCCGAATAGCAGGGCGTCGGGGCGGGGCGGGCATCCTGGCACGTAAACATCGACGGGGATTATGTGGTCCACGCCGGGCACCACGCTGTAGGAACCGTAATAAGGGCCGCCGCTGGTGGCGCAAACCCCCATGGATATCACCCACTTAGGGTCGCCCATCTGATCGTAGATCCGCTGGATCGCCGGGGCCATCTTCCAGGTCACGGTGCCCGCGACAATCATCAAATCATGCCGAAGCGGGCGATGTCGAACCGGCCCATGGCGGTGGCGATCATCTCAAAGGCGCAACAAGCCAAGCCAAACGTGACGGGCCATAGAGCGGACTTCCTGCTCCAGTTGATCAAGGCGTCCACCGACGTAACCACCAGGTTGCCCTTCAGGTCGTCGGGAACTTGAATGAAAGGCTCAGCCAAGGGTTCGGTCGATGAGTCCTTCAGCCCTTGGACGGTGCGTCCTTCTTCCCGGTCGATGTCCCAGGTTCGGCTGTTGAGGGGTCCCTCTCCGTTGGATATCTCAGCGCTCAATTCAGCCTACCCCCACTCCAGGTCTCTTTTACGCCAAGCGTAAGCCCAGCCCACCAACAGAATGAGCACGAAGACCAGCATTTCTATGAGGGCGAAAAGCTCCAGTTGGAGGAACTTGGCCGCCCAGGGATAGAGGAACACCACTTCAACGTCAAAGATGACGAAGAGGATGGCATACATATAGTAGCGGAAATTAAAAAGGTTCCAACGTCCCCCGATGGCTTCCATCCCGCACTCGTAGGTCTCCAGTTTCACGGGGGTGGGATTGGTGGGACGTAGGCCCAGCCGGGACATCATCCAAGAGGCAGTCACCATACTGATGGGAACGAAAAGAGCGACGCCGAAGAAGATGGCAATCAAGCCGTATTGGCGGAAATAATCGTCTAGCATAAGCCTCTGCCTAGGCTGGGTCCGCTTCGGCTGGAATTATATCATAGGGCTTTGAGGGGCGATAGTGAAATTCTGCACAATGCCTGTTAGACGGAACAATGCGATTTGGCCACAGCACTAAGATTTTTACACACTTGGTGGGGGCTGATACCATGTAGCTGGGCTGTTGTGCCACTCTAAGCGAGCACGAAAGAAACTGGGTCCACGCTGTGGAGAATTATCAATTGTTCATGGCCAGGACCCAGTTGGCGAGATTTCTAGGATTCAAAGAGTCTAGGTTTAACTGATATGTTGCCGAAGAACGGCCCATTTCACGATGCGTTGATGGCATATTGCAAAGCCGCATTAGGAGTCATTAGGCGACAAGCCATAGAGACAGACGGTCTACCCCTAGAAATAAGCCAGGAATTCGCAATGGAGGCCTCGAACCGGTTCTCACAGCAATATAGCCAAAAAATCGATTGGTTCGCGATGCACAGCATCATCGACCGCGAGATGCAGCAGGATAATGTTCAGGACAATGTTAAAGATTAATTGCTCCAGACGATGGAGGACGATCCACATATCTCAAAGCACTTTAAAACGCTTGTCGGAACCAGCGAAGGCACTCAACAGTTCGATTCTTCTATGTTCCTTCGAGTTACGGTTATTCAACTTTGGGAGAACCAAGGTATTGACTTCAACGAACCAAGTTTCCATGAGATGTACCAGAAAATTGAAAACTTCTTCTATACCGACGTCTTAACATTCAGATGTTTCGCTCCGATTGAGAAGTTTCGAATGGAAGGGGAACGCATACAACTCGACGCCAACTTTTCAATTACCAGATTCCCAGCCAAGGAAAAAGAAGAAATACTCACCACTTCCGCCCATTTCGGGCAGCAGAATAGGGGAGTTATATTCAACGAGAACATGTTTGAAGCTTTCGTTGAAGTGCCTAAAATAATCGGCGGTGATGTCGGAGGAGATACTAACCCTGGACCACACAAGCTAGCAAAGCAAAAATTCGATGCTGCATGTGAAGCACTCCGACTTTTCCAGAAGGGTGCAGTAGGTTTCAATTACATATGGGTTCAGAATGTTACGTGGATGCCCGGAGCAGGAACTGTTACCTATGGGCCTTTGTCTCCGGTTTTCTTCGTAGGGGATATTTGTACATTAACAAGTGCCGAAAATGGAGAGTTCCAGGAGTTTTGGATAGCTTATCAACAGGCAAAGCAAGCAGGTTGGACACGACTTGACTTAGCCCTTCGTAGATTCGATTTCGGTTATCAAAGGTCCATGCCAGAAGATAAACTCATCGATTACATGATCGCGTTTGAAGCATTATTACTAAGAAAAGATGAACGCCAGGAACTTGAATACAGATTGTCTTTGCGAGGTGCAACACTGTTGGGTTCAAATTCCGTAAATCGCAAGGTGATTTTCGATGAACTGAAAGCCGGCTACAAAGAACGCAGCAATATTGTTCACGGTGGCTCAATCAAGGATAAAGTTAAGGTCGCTGGTGAGGAGAAGGCGTTCAGCGATTTTATCGGATCCATTGAGGACCGACTACGATCGACTATCAAAGAGTTCCTCTTTCGTTCCAGTAGGCAATCCGAAACACAAGTACTAAACCAGATAGACCAATCGATAATCACCTGGCAATAAGCCCAAGTTGTCTAAGGATTCTGTTCTTTCATGCCTCAACCCAAGCTGCTTATCGCCACGGGCAACCCGGGCAAGATGCGGGAGTACCGCGAACTGCTGTCGAGTATCCCTTTCCAACTTGTTTCCCTTTCCGACATGGGCATCACCGATGAGGTTGAAGAAACCGGGGTCACGTTTCACGAGAACGCAGCCCTGAAAACCAGCGGTTACGCCACCCTCAGTGGGCTGCTAACCCTGGCCGACGACTCAGGTCTTGAAGTAGATGCCCTGGACGGCGCTCCCGGAGTCTATTCCGCCCGCTACGGGGAACTTCCGTCAACGCCGACTGATCGATTCCTCCCAGGAACCGGACAAGAGGGCAAAATGACTGACGAAGACCGGGTCGCGCTGCTCCTGCGCAACTTGGAGGACGTTCCTTGGGAGCGGCGAACCGCCCGATTCCGCTGTGTTATAGCTGTTGTGGGACCTGATCAGGGCGGAAAGGCCGAAATCCTCCCAACTCCCCTTTACGAAAGGGGGGCTTTTAGTGGGTTAACTTTCATGGTGGGGTCGGTGGCGGGAATGATACAATATGAGCCGGTGGGTGACGAAGGATTCGGCTACGATCCGGTGTTCTACCTGCCCTCATTCGGCCAAACCCTGGCCCAGATTTCTTTGGCTGATAAGAACCTTATTAGCCATCGTTCAGACGCGGCCCGCAAAGCGGTGGCATTCTTGAGCGATCAGCATTCGGCGATCAACGATAGGCCAAATGCCAACAGCTGAAAAGGACAAAATCTTCGAGTGATAACCGATACCATGGGCAGGCCCCTCAAGGACCTGAGAATCTCAGTAACCGACCGCTGCAATTTCCGCTGCACCTACTGCATGCCGGCGGAGATTTTCGGTGAAAGCTATAAATTCCTTCCTAAGAACGAGATTCTCAGCTTTGAGGAAATCGCGCGCCTCTCCCGCATCTTCGTTGAGTTCGGCGTCAACAAACTCCGAATCACCGGCGGCGAACCTCTATTGCGGACCGACCTGCACAAACTGATAGCCATGCTGACCGGCATGCCAGGTTTGGAAGACTTGACCCTCACCACCAACGCCTATCTCTTGCCCCAGCAAGCCCAGCAACTCAAGGACGCCGGGCTACAACGGGTTACGATCAGTTTGGACACTTTGGACGATGAAGTCTTCAAAGAGATGAATGGCCGGGGAATCAGCATCGACCGGGTGCTGCAGGGCATCGATGCCGCCGCTGCGGTCGGACTGGATCCCATCAAGATCAACGCCGTGGTCCAGAAAGGGGTCAACGACCATACAGTGGTGGACCTGGCCCGCTACTTCAAGAACTCCGGCCACATCGTCAGGTTCATCGAGTACATGGACGTAGGGAACCGGAACGGTTGGAAGTGGGACCAGGTGGTGCCGGCGGCGGAGATCGTCCAGCGCATCGACGCCGAGATGCCCTTGGAGCCGGTGGACAGCAACTATCCCGGAGAAGTCGCCAATCGCTATCGTTACCGGGATGGCCAGGGAGAGATTGGCGTCATCTCGTCGGTGTCCCAACCCTTCTGCGCCAACTGCACCCGATCCCGGTTGTCCACCGACGGCAAGCTCTACACCTGTCTGTTCGCCAGCACGGGAGTGAGCCTGCGAGACGAAATGAGGGCCGGAGCCAGCGACGATGACCTCCGGAACTTGATAACCCGAATCTGGACCCGCCGCACCGACCGCTATTCGGAAGAGCGGACCGAACTGGCCTCTCTTCAAAACGTCCCAGCCAAGGTCGAGATGTACCAGATCGGCGGCTGACCGCCGATAACTGAAAGCTGATGGCTTATAGGATTGACTACTACTAACGGCATAACCATATACACCGACGGCTCATGCCTAGGTAATCCCGGCCCTGGAGGCTGGGGCGCCTTAGTTTTTGGCGAGTCTGAAGAGCCGCGGCGTCTCTCGGGTCATGAGGCTCAGACCACCAACAACCGCATGGAATTGATGGCGGCCATCCAGGGATTGGAGGCCGTTCCAACTGGGTCGAAGGTGGTACTTCACAGCGACAGCAGTTACCTGGTCAACACCATGACCAAAAATTGGAAGAGGCGGGTGAATCATGACCTGTGGGAACGCCTTGATGCCCTTTCCGGGTCCCACAACGTGGAATGGCGCTGGGTTCGCGGGCACAATGGGGACCGGTGGAACGAAGCTGCCGACCGTCTGGCGGTGGCTGCCATGAACATCGCCGCAGGCCGTGATTCCGGAGCCGCTTCCGAGCCTGAGAAACCCGCCAAGTCCTTGACCCACCTGGACGATGAGGGCCGGGCCCGAATGGTGGACGTGGGCGACAAGCCCGTCACCGACCGGGAAGCCACGGCCAAGGGACACGTCACGGTTCAGCCCGAAACCCTTCGGTTGATTAAAGAGGGGCTGATGAAGAAGGGAGACGTTCTCACCATCGCCCAACTGGCCGGAATAATGGGGGCCAAACGCACATCCGATTTGATACCCCTCTGCCACCCCCTGCCCCTGAATCAGGTGAGCGTCGACTTCGAACTGGACGAATCCAACAGCAGGATAGAGATCACCGCCAGCGCGCGCACCTCGTCGAAAACCGGCGTGGAGATGGAAGCCCTTACCGCCGTGTCCGTTGCCGCGCTCACCGTCTACGACATGTGCAAGGCCGTGGACCGGGGCATCCGTATCGAGAACATCCGCTTGGTGCGCAAGCGAGGAGGCCAGAGCGGGGACATCACCCTGGAGGAATAGTCTCCCGTGGTGATTCGTTGATCGTCAGATGGAGATTCGCCCCGGCATTCACCAGATTCCCGGACTAAAGTGGAGCAACGCCTATCTGCTGGTGGAAGACGAGGGCCTGACCCTTATCGACGGCGGCATTCCCGGTGATGGATCGAAGATCCTCCGTTACATCAGCCAACTGGGGCACACTCCGCAGGATCTGACTCGCATCGTCCTTACCCACAGCCATCCGGACCATTCCGGTCCCATGAAAGAGTTGTCCCGGATAAGCGGCGCCACCATCGCCGTGCATGAAAAAGATACCCGGTACCAGCCCAAGACCGGCGTCCGACGGCTACATTATCCCGGCCAACCGCCCGCATTCGATTGGAACGTCCCTTTCCTCCGCCGCATTCCTGCCCATGAAACCATCGAGGATGGACAGATATTGCCCGTTATGGGCGGACTGCAGGTGCTTCACACTCCGGGACATACACCGGGCAGCGTGTGTCTCCACCTGCCTGAACACGGGGTACTATTCACCGGAGACATACTGCTGACCAACGGGCGCCGCTTCCGCCGCCCCGTCTATTTTCCCGGAACCGCTCTGAAGGACTACCGGGCCTCGGTAGAGCGGCTGGCGGGATTGATCTTCGAGACGGCCTGCGGGGGCCACGGAGACCCGATACTTGCGAAGGGAACCGCCCGTCTTCAAGAAATGCTGGACAGCTATTCGTGGATCAGCCCCCGCTGGACCGAGTTAAAGCGGTGGGCCCGGTTACTATTCCACCACTAACCCCAGGACACTTCCCGAACCCGCCCGCTTCCAAAGGACCAGACGCCAATTTCCCCCCTTGGCCTTTTCTGCCTAACCGTGAAGCACGTCAGGATACCCATCCATTAATGGCAATCAGTATCCGTTGAGAGAACGGGATAAATCCGGAGGTTCTAGGGCATCTGGCCGCCCAAAAAATCCTCCCCACTACCCGCCCCGGCGGCGAAGCTCCTGACGCAGCAGCCGTATCGCCGTGGCCGCGTACACGATGTACTCGTCGTCCGGCAACTCCAACTCCGTGAATCGCTCAACTTGGTCGATGTCCATGATTCCTTGGATCCCAGGCATCACCGACAAGTTTATCTCGCAGATCTCGCCCTCGGGCAGGACCACCACGCAGCCATGGTCCTCCGTGGGCGCGAAGGGGGGCTCCAATTCCACGGCCTGCAACGAGTCCATATTAAGAAAGGCTGGAAAAGGCCGCAGACTCTGGGCCAACTCGGCCAACAGTTCTCTAAGCCGCGCCGCCGCGTCCCGGAGGACGGATTCGGCGGCCACTTAGGATGTCTTCTTTTTCGTCTTGTTTTGGGTTCATTGCCGAAACATGATAAGCGAACTAGGCCCAATGGGGAAATCCGTTAAGACCAAGATAACTCACACCTGAAAGCTGACGGCAGGTAGCTGAAAGCCGTCAAGCTTCTGATTGACAGCGTTCGGAAGCTAGGCTTAACATTGATTACGCCGGAGGAACACCTGGCGGCTGGCCGGTGTACTCCGTAGGTGGCGACGTAGCTCAGCGGCAGAGCGGGCGCTTCATAAGCGCTAGGCCACTGGTTCGAACCCAGTCGTCGCCACCATTAAAATTCACGGTCATAGGCTCGTTATTTGAAGTGTGTCCGCCTCTTTCGTCGGCGGGGGTCGTATCCAAATGTTTATCACCGATAAGCAAGTGATAAGCACCCAGCGCCTCAACCTTCGTCCGTAGCGCCTCTGGTATTGGCCGTTTTCCAGCCCGAATTCGCGACAAAAACGGCTGGCTAATCCCCTGCACCGTAGCGGATTTCCGCAGCGACAACCCGTTGCTATCCATCATTGCTTAACGGGACCGAATACAACTTAACCTTCGACCACTATAAAAAGGGACCGGCGTATATCCTTTCAGAAGACCGTGGATTATCCTGACAAATTCTCTTCTGGCTATCACGTGGAGCTGGCGGACGAGCGCGGTGTCCGTAAGCAATACTGGTCAGATCTAGCGCGGCTCAGTGAATGGCGTACAAAAAATGATCGTCGGATCCAATGTACAAAACGCCATTGACAACAACGGGAGAAGAGTGGGGTCGTCGAAGTTTATGCTCATTATATTGAGTCTTGAATCTCCATAATTCTTCACCCGTGCCGATGGCCGCCGCACGGACATAATCATCTTCACTAGCGAAATAAACCACCCCACCGGCTATTGTCGGATTAGAATTAATTCTGCCCCCGACTTCCAAACTCCACCTATCTTGTCCAGTCGATGAATCCACCGCGTACAAGAAGTGATCCCGACTCCTGTATTCACCCCGACTCCCTATGACAACGATGCCTTCTGCAATCGCTGGACCGGTTCCACTTTCCCCTACAGTTTCTGACCTCCACTTGATCTCCCCGGTGCTGGTATTCAGGGCATAGAGAGACCTTCCCCCTGCAAAATAGACCAATTTATTGACGATGGCGGGAGGATAATTAACTTCGCCTGCCCCCTCAAACCGCCACTTTTCTTTGCCGGAATCGACTTCCACGGCGTAAAAAGTACCAATGACGCTACCGAAAAAGACTACGCCAGCATCGATGGCTGGAGAAGACCATATCGTGCCATCAGTTCGGAACCTCCATCGTTCCACTCCAGATTCCGCATCCAGTGCGTACATAAAATTCGAACCGCCAATGTACAACACTCCATCGCTCACGGCTGGGGAGGACTGGACCTGTCCAGGGGAGCCCGACACTCCGATCTGGGTGCCTATTAGAAATTTCCACTTCTCTCGCCCGGTACGTATATCTACGGCATAGACAAACCCATCTCCGCTACCAAGATAACCCGTGTTACCTGCTATGGCCGGAGACGACACCACGTCGCCGTTTGTTCGAAATGCCCAAAGTTTCTCGCCGCTCTCGGCGTCAACGGCGAGCAATAATCCACCATCCGTCCCGACGTAAACCACGCCATCGACAACAGCAGGAGATGAACGGACGAATGCCCCTGTATCCAATTTCCACTTGAGGCCGGTTAGTTTCGTCACAGGCTCCGTGTCATAAAACCCGGTTCGGTGCAAGCCACCACGAAACATGGCTCTCACGGAGGGTGGCGGGATAGGAGTAGGAATTGGAGTGGGTGTACTAGGCACGAGGGTAGGGGGAGCCGCCGGTCGTGGCGTAAGCGTCGGGATAGGAGTCGGCGTGGGTATCGCGGTCGGCGTTGGAGTAGGAACCGCCGTGGGCATCGGCGTGGTAGTAGGCCCGGGCACCGGCTTCGTCGTTGGCGGGATCACCGTTGGCGTCGGAGTAGGTGTTGGTATCGGAGTCAATAGGAGTCAATATAGGTGTTGGGGTTGATGCTGAGGTGGCAGTCGGCGTGGGGTTAGGAGTTAGAGCGGGTAAAATGTTCCGCGTTGGAGACGGCGCCGCCGTAGACGTAGGTTCAAGTGTCGCAGCAGCGGCTACGGTAGAAATTTTAGTTGGTGATTCCTCAGTTTCTGACGTAGGTAATGGTACGGGCTGGGTACAAGCCCACGTAGTTAGAGCTAGTGCCATAAGGAGGCCTACAACCAGGGACCGTTCCATCAGCATACCTCATACATGCCGGGGCCAGCCGACTCATGGGGGCATGTTACGTCGGTGTTGTCCACTGGCTGATGAGCACTGATATGGAGAGAAGCAAACCGGTGTTGTGAATACCTCCGCATAAGACGAATTAACTTCATGTTACCTTTGGTATTTCCCGATTTATGCACTGTAAATACGCATTATTTATGCTAAATTAAACGAACTTCGGAACAAGGATAAGCCTGTGGCGTTTTGCTCAAACTGTGGCCGTGAGAACGCTGACGATGCGCAGTACTGCAATGAATGTGTCATCCAACTAGCCATTGGAACTGGATTCGGGCCGGATGATGTAGGAAGTGGGCCTTTCTATCATCTCGCTGTTATTGGCCGACACGACATCTCTATAGAATCGGTTTGCGACCTTTTTTTGGGGGGTTTTTTATATCCAGTACAAGATAAACAGGCTTATTGTGAGGTATTGAGCTAGGGTTCAATCTAGTAGGCTCCCTCACGTAGCCAGTCTCATTCTCGTTATCGCTGGCCGCGAGACACACTAGGGCAGGAAAGCGCAGTGCCGCTGCCCCATCTCCAAGCATCGCATCGACGACGAAATCTCGAATGCTCCCGAACGAGTTCGGACGGAGTTCACCGGTCTAACGCGGTGATGCCGATCGGTTCGTCGAAAAGAGAAACCATCGAGGGCACCCTGGTGGTTGAACTTCCACAGAACGTCCCCAAGCCGCACGAGTCCGGCGGCGCGCTATGGGGCAACCCGTGAATTCCTCACCGCCCTGGGGTGAGCAGGTTCAGGACATCTTCTTTTCCAGCTTCCCAGGTGGCGGTGGCGGCAGCGGCGAAACCGCCAACTTTGAACGTGATCTCTTTCCCCACGTATGACTGACCTGCCGGTTGGTGGATCCTGAACTTGTAGTCGCCGTCAGTGGTTACCGTGGTCGCTGCAACCTCGGTCGAACCGATGGTCGCGGTCACCGGGGTGCCCAACGGGGCAATATCGAAGTTGATAACAGCCTTGCCGGAGAACCCATGAGGTGGATCGGTTAGGGCCACCAAAGCTCCCGCTGCTTTTAACTCTTCAAGGGTGCACAAAAAGCCCAGTTCAACAGCAGGGTCGCGGCAAAATGCGTTTTTCCAGTCGGCCCTGGCCAAGTTAGTCCCGGTAAAGTTGGTGTTGAACATCCTGGTCGTGAGTAGGTAAGCTTCGGTGAGGTTGGCTTGGCTGAGGTCGGCTTGGCTAAGGGTGGCTTTGGTGAGATTAGCGCCGGTGAGGTTCGCCCCTCTGAGATTGGCCTCATTCAGGTCGGCGAATCTAAGGTCGGCGTTGGTAAGATCAGCGCCGGAGAGATCGGCCCTCTGTAGCTTCGCGCCAACTAGGTTGACCCCAGTAAGATCGGCGCCCGCAAGATACGCTCCATAAAAGTTTGCCGCCGGGAGGTTAGCCCCGGAAAGGTCTATCCCGGGCAAGTAGACCCCCACAAGGCCTTCGACCCGAAGGGCAGCTAGAGCTTCCACCTCCTGTTTGGTCATTGGCGTTGGCGTGGGGACCGGCGCGGGAGTCGGTGTTGGCGTTGGGGCCAGCGTAGCGGTAGAGACCGGTCGTGGAGTTGGCGTGGGCGTGGGCGGTGGTACCGGTGTTGGAGTAGCCCCGGGTACCGGAACGGGCGTAGGGGTTGGGAACGGAGTTGGTGTTGGCTCGGAGGTTGCGAGCGGAGTTGACGTTGGCGCAGGGGTCGGAGACAGTGTTGGAGTTGGCGTTGGCAATGCGCTACCGGCGGGTGTTTCCGCGACCGTGACCGGCTCACCAATCTCGATCGCCAGATCAGCGGAACACATTCCCAGCATGTTCTCCAAGGCGGACCATTCATCAGCGGTTGCAGTGAGGTTCCAAGCCGCTTTCACCTGTATCCAGTTGACGGCGTATTCGCACCAATAACCCATATAGGGCGGCTGCCAGTCTTCTGGCCCGCTCGCCCCCCTAGAGCGAGACACAGTTAGCGCGACGGCTATCAGATGTCCATCGAACGAGAGGTCGTTGAAGTAGTCCTCTTTGTTCTGTGAAGACCACGCCCAAGCGCCCGACCGGTGGGCGTTGGCCAAAGGGACCGTATGGTCTATGTCCAAGAGCCTGGAAAATGAGACCGTCTTACCGGTGAGGGGAGCAAACCACTGACCGCCGTCGACGGTGCATCGCACGTCGACCCCAAAGCTAACCGCCGAGGCTGATTCCCGGATCAAAATTCCGCCCGTGTGTCTTGGCAATCGCCGTCGGCGTCGATCCAGCGATGAATCCAGCCTTCCCGGCGGTAAACGGGAACGTCTTCAGGGGTGGCTACGATGACCAGGCCTGGGAGGGTTATGGAGCCAATCAAAGCCGGCGGCGCCGGAACCATCGCTGCGGCAATGGGCGCTGTGGTGGGATCCGGAAAAGTTGGGGGAGCGGCGGTAGGTATGGCCGCCGATGTAGCGACGCTTGTTGGAAGAACTGGCGCCTCGCCTCCGCATGCCGAGATTCCGGCTAGAAGCGCGGCAAGGGCCAAGGCGGATATTGATCGCGGCCATCGAACCATTCCCAGATTCTAGCAGATACCGGCTGCTATTCATCCGTTGCCTACGCCGGGGACTGGCCGTCGCCGCCCCAAGGCGTTGAATCAGTCTTGGCACGTCTCCCGATACACCCCTAATTCCCGGTGTTTGAGTACGGCGTTAATTCTCATCGAGTTCGCTTCGGCGCAGAATGCGTCGAGGGTCATACCGGTGTCAGTATATTCGGCGGCGAACACGGGCTTACCGGCGTCAATGAAAGGGAGCAATTGATCGCACCAACCTTCCGCAAAGCAATCTTCCGTCAGCGCCCAATCGAAGTTGGGCAGCAACTCGGCTACCTGGTCTGAGTTGTTCTTGAGGCCAATGGACAGGCCACGGGCATGAGCTTCTTTCGCCAGCCAGATGTTGTATTTTAGCTGGTCCTGATACGTCAAAGAAAAACCGGTGTCGTTGGTATAGCCATCGATGTTGTCAGGCTCCACTCCGTCGAATCCTTTAGCTTTACATTCGTCTAAACGAGCCCTCATCAACGGGGCCAACAAGTCGATCCGGCGGATGTCCAACCACTTCTCACCGGGCCATCCGCCATAGTCCTTGCCAATGACCTCGGCCGGAAACCCGCCGGCGTCGGGCCGCCATTCTTCCCAGCTACCCACACTGACGTAGCAGATCACTTTACGCTGCCGTGCATGAAGGGCGGCAATCACCGCGGCGGAGTTTTCGAAGAGGTCGATATCATACAGATCCGCGTCGATCCCTAGATCAACCGGTTCCTCCGCCAATTGCCACTGCCAATCGATGCGCAATTTTTGTTCCCCGGCGGTGAAGCAGGCGCCAGCGTGTACCGGCGTCGGCGGAGAAACCGTGGATATGTCGTCACCCTGCCCACAAGCGACCGATATCAGCGCTACGATCGTCACGACTTGCCCGAGTAAAACCGATCGGTGACCTAGAAACTTGAAAATCATTCCGGAGATCCATTCGTGTCAGATTAAAATCGGCGGGTCTATCCGGCTTGCTCGGTTCGATGCTTCAAGATACACCGGGATCAACCGTCCCCGCCGGACCGTCGCTCAGTGTAGCACCTGCCTTACGTCCTGTTGAGAGAAGTTTGCCCGGGTTTTCGCGGGCGCAGGCCGCCGTTACCGCTCTCGCTGTCCGACCGCACCGATACGGCTAAATCTCCCTGCCCCTCCATGTGGCGAAAATGAGTTGGACCGCCCTATGGTCACCCGCCACGTTATCCGAACCATTTCGATGGTAAAATCCGGACCAGCGGCGCCCATGCTCGTTGGGTATTTCAGTGATGATCGGCTAGGAGGCCACGACATGTCGACGGTTAACACGGTTTTAGGCCCGGTGGAGGCATCTGACCTCGGATTTACCCTGAGCCACGAGCATGTTCTGCTCAGCGCGGCCGGCATGAGCCAAACTTATCCTGGGTTCATCGACCACCGGGCCGTGGCGGCGGAAGGCATCGTCGAACTCAAGGCGGCCTACGGTGAAGGAGTGCGCACCATCGTGGATGTCACAACCTTCGACCTGGGCCGGGATATCGGCTTATTGGAGGAGGTTTCCCGGGGGAGCGGGGTACATATCATCGCCTGCACCGGCAACCATCTGGCCGTCCCTCGGGACTTTGCCGCGTCGACACCCAGCGCCATTGCTCCCCATTTCATCCGGGAGATCCAGGATGGCATCGAGGACAGCGGCATCAAAGCCGGAATCATAAAGGTCGCCAGCGACCGAGGCGGTATCACGCCTCCCCAGGAGATCGTACTGCGGGCCGCGGCCATCGCCCAAAAGGAGACTGGAGTGCGAATCTCCACGCATACCTGGTCCCCCGACCGGGTGGGAGAAGCGCAGATCCGCATCCTGGAGGAAGAGGGGGTCGACCTGAACCGGGTCTACGTGGGCCACAGCAACGACGACACCGACCTGGATTACCTGCTAGGTCTTCTCAACAAGGGCGTCTGGTTGGGGTTGGACCGCTATCCCGGGGGCCGCACGGCGGAAACTCCCAACTGGGAGCGGCGCACCGAGGTCGTCAAGCAACTGATCGACGCCGGCTTCGCACACCGGCTGATGCTTTCCCACGACAATTCGGTTCCCAGCACCCAAGTCTCCAGAGAGATCGCGGAGGAAAGGAAGGCGTTCAATCCCGATGGGTATCTGTTCATCACCCGCAAAGTCTTGCCCCGGCTAAAAGAGTTGGGCGCCACCGATCAAGACATCAACGCGATAATGGTGGAAAATCCCCGCCGCTTCTTCGACGACGCTTAACAGCGAGGCCCGCACATAGACACATCCACGGAAGGGAGGCGCCACATGGCACGGCTAACAGGAAAAATCGCCTTGATCACCGGAGGGGCTGGAGGCATCGGTCAGGCGGCCGCCAGACGATTTACCGCGGAGGGCGCTAGGGTCGTCTTGGTTGACCTGGATGAGTCAGCGCTCCAAAGCGTTGTCCAGTCCATCGGCGAAGACATGGCCAGCTACGCAGTCGCCGATGTTACCCAGCCTGAACAGGTCCAAAGTTATGTCAACGCGGCGGTCGAACGCTGGGGTGGCGTCGATATATATCTGGCGAATGCGGGGATAGAAGGGACGCTGTCGTCGATACCGGAGTATCCCGTCGACATCTTCGATCAGGTCATGGCCGTCAATGTGCGCGGAGTCTGGCTGGGACTGAAGTACGTGATTCCAGTGATGCGCAACCGGGGCGGCGGCAGCATCGTGATTACATCGTCAACCGCCGGTATCGGTGGCAGTGCGGGTATATCGGCGTACGTCACCAGCAAGCATGCGGTCATCGGCATTATGCGCACCGCCGCCCTGGAGTGCGCCCCCCTGGGCATCCGGGTGAACACCGTCAACCCCGCCCCCATCGAGACGCGCATGATGCGCTCGTTAGAGGAGATGCGCGCCGCCGCCGCGGACGATTCAGCGGTAACATTGGAGCAGACAAAGCAGTCCTTTGCGGCGCGTATCCCTCTCCAACGCTATGGAAACCCCGAGGAAGTAGCCAATATGATGCTGTTCCTCGCCAGTGACGAAAGCAGCTTTTGCACCGGCGGTGTCTACATGGTGGACGGGGGACGGTCCGCCGGCAGCCGGTAGAGGCGAGACCGGCTATCCGGTAGACGTCAGCCAAGGAAACTGACCCGGTATCTCTGGTAGAATTTGGACATCTCGGCATCTTAAAAAGGCGCGCCGAAGCAACCGGCAGTACACAACAGCAATCTTTTACGATACAAAGTACAACCAACACCCAGGGGAGAAGACATGGCGGCTGAGAAGATGGAGATTGGAGCGGCGGTGTCCAACGACCTTTACCGGTTGGCCGTTGCTTACAGCGAAGCTCTAGACCGGTGCACCCGTACCGGGGGCTCGAACATCGATGAAGTCATGGACTTCTTCGCCGAAGATGCCATCCGGGTCACCGTCGGCCGGGATCCGGCTGTCGGCAAGGCCGCCATCAGGGACAGCTTCCTGCGGCGATCGGCGCGGCTTGACCAAGTTGTCGAGCTACGCGGGATAGACCTTTGGGGGGACATGGTTGTCTGCCGGTTAGAGCGCAAAGACACCACTCATACCGAATCGGGATTAGAACACCACTTGCGCATCCTGTTGGTCAAGGAAGGGAAGATTAAACGGCTGACCGTTGTGGTCGACCCTGACGAGGACAATCAGTTAAAACCCGATGTTCACGACTGACGCAAAGATTTTCCCGTATAGCTGAAGAGCGATACTTTAGAGTAGTAACCGACCAAAGGCCGGCGTGTTACCCGAATCATTGACGGTTGAGAGAACATCAGCATGAGTACCGGTGGAATCGAACCCCAGATCGATCGACCCCAGCAAAGTCTCATCCGGCGCATCGCGGCTTCTTTTCGCCCCTATTCGTCCCAGATAACCGTCGTCGGACTGTTGATCCTATTCACCGCCGGACTAGGGGTAGTTAACCCGCTGCTGATCCGGGTTATATTCGACTCGGCGCTATTCCCCGAAAGCGGCAGCCCTAACCTCAATCTGCTATGGATCATCGCCGGTATCATGGCCGGAATAACCGCGGTTACCAGTGCCATCGGCATCGTGCAAACCTACGTTACCAACCAAGTCGGGCAAAAAGTGATGCGGGACCTGCGGGACCGGTTGTACCGCCATCTCCAAAGCCTTTCTTTGGGTTTCTTCACCGGCACCAAAACCGGAGAGATTCAGTCCCGGGTAACCAACGACGTCGGTGGCGTCCAAAACGTGGTAACCAGCACCATTACCGACATCTTATCCAACATCGTGATACTCATCAGCACCGTGATCGCCATGTCCATTCTGTCCTGGCAATTGACCTTGGTAGCCGTGGGCATCGTGCCGGTCTTCGCGTTCTTGACTAGAATCGTCGGTGAGAAACGCCGCGCCGTGTCCGCCGAGGTTCAAAAATCCACTGCGGAAATGACTGCCATCACCCAAGAAACGTTGTCTATCTCCGGAATCATGCTGTCCAAGCTGTTTGGCCGGCAGAAGCTGGAGATAGAGCGATTCCACTGGGAGAACCAGCATCTGTCCGACTTGGTGGTGCGCCGCCAGATGACCGGCCAGTCGTTCTGGGCGGTTATGCAAACTTTTTTCTCAATCTCGCCGGTGATTATCTACGTGTTGGCGGGCTACTTGATCTCCGGAATCGGGCGTGACGGTATCTCTCCGGGCACAATCATCGCGTTTACCACATTGCAAGCCCGCCTGTATTTCCCCATCGGCACGTTGCTTCAGGTGTCGGTGGAGCTGCAGTCTTCCATGGCGTTATTCGAGCGCATCTTCGAATACCTGGATATCAAGGCCGACATCGTTGACGATCCCGAGGCGGTGGACATCCAGCCGGAGCGGGTGGCTGGGGCTATCAGGTTCGATTCGGTCCGAGTGAACTATGTTTCGAACAATGAAGAGGCTCAGGAAAGCGCCAAAACCGGCGATCTGGAGCCTCGCTGGGCATTGGACGGGATCGATTTTGAGATCCTGCCCGGCCAGCTCGCCGCCTTCGTGGGTCCCAGTGGGGCGGGCAAGACGACAATCTCATACCTGATCCCCCGGTTGTACGACGCCAATGAAGGCAGGGTGCTGATCGACGGAATCGACGTCCGGAAGATCAAATTGGAGTCGCTGTCCCGCATGATCGGTTACGTGTCTCAAGAAAACTACTTGTTCCACGCCAGTATCCGGAACAACCTCCTCTACAGTAAACCGGACGCTACTCAAGACGAAATGGAGGCCGCGGCCAAAGCTGCCTATATCCACGAGCGAATCTTGGAGTTCTCCGAAGGCTACGACACCATCGTTGGGGAGCGCGGCTACCGGATGTCGGGGGGCGAAAGGCAGCGATTATCCATCGCCAGAGTCATCCTGCACCAACCCAAACTGCTGATCCTAGACGAGGCCACTTCAGCGCTGGACAGCGCCAGCGAGCGGTATGTACAAGCGGCGCTAGAGCCGCTGATGAAAGGGCGGACTACGGTGGCCATCGCCCATCGCCTTTCGACCATAATGGCCGCCGACGTTATCTTCGCGATAGACCGGGGTCGCATCGTCGAACGGGGCACCCACTCTGAGTTACTGTCACGGGGCGGGCTGTACGCCCAACTTTACGATGAGCAATTCCAGGGCGGGAAAGTAGAGTGTCATTGCAAGGATGGCGTGGTATTCAGCGATGGCACCGTCGCATTCGCCGAGGACGGAAGACTTACCACGTCCCGCTAACCGGAGACACGGACGCCCACCGGTTTCGATATCAGAGAGATAGATATCTCGTGGCTACCTTGAATACCCGGAATTCCCGGCTCGATCGTCGCGCCCCAATGGCCGCTGAATGTGACGGTAATCGCTCTCGGCATCTGCTACAATCAACCGATGCGGCTAAGACTCATCGCGGTTTCGTTGGTTGTGACATTGTCGGTATTGGCCCAATCGGCCTGTGGCGGATCATCGATAAGCCAAGAAGCGGCCTCTCCCACGAACGTCCCCGGCGATCAAACATCCCAATCGCAGCCGTCTTTGCCGGTCAGAGCGACAGCCTCGGTCACGCCATCCCCATCAACGACGACACCCTCAGAGACTGGAGATCCAACTACCCAAAATGCAGCGACTTCGGTCCCATCTCAAACGACTGCAATCCCAACTTCTGAACCTGCGGCTCCGCCACCTCCAATAGGTACCAAGGTGGGCAACCGGATTCCTGACTTCGAGCTTGAGCTGCTTGACGGTACTATCCTCACATCCGCCGATCTGCTGCAGAGAAAGCAACCGGCTTTTCTCTTTTTTCATGCGGCCTGGTGACCGGTATGTCGCGCCGAGTTGCGGCGCCTAGCGACCCTGGACTCTAAATACACTGAAAACATCGCTTTTTACCTGGGGGGATCAGACCCTACTCAAACCGTCGCCGTTCTGGAACAAGACCGCGAGAAGCAAGGTTACCCCTGGCCCGTGGCCGGGATCAGTAGCTCCGGGCTTCGGGACCTTCACATATTGCAGCAGTCTACCAAGATCGCCATCGACGGCAATGGTGCGATTACCTATCGGGATGGCTTTGGCCGGGGTGACTTGGATAAGTGGCGTAAGGCTCTGGAACACCTGACGGCAAACCAGAACCCGTCATAGGGCATCGGCCTGCTGTAATATATCGTCGCTCACAAAATCTCGCGTGACTAGCAACAATAAAACTAAGTCAGCGGAGTAAGTTAGCCCCCGTACTAACCCGCAGATACTAGATCGTGACCTACCCGGAGGTGAAAGCATGGCGAAATTGGTTTTATATACATTTGGCGTCCTTCAGCAACCTCGTGACCACGAACAGATCGATGGATTCCATGACCGAACCCCTTTGTTTATACCAGCGCCGAGAACTCGCCGGGGTTCGTAGACCGGTCCGGTAATAGTTGGAAAAGAGACCACGCCACCCGTGAGCGGGATTGGGGCACTCGCGACGTCAGTCCCCGGTTCCTTACCAGCGGGGAGGACCGCGACGCCCCGGCAACCCTTTCTCTTTGGGAAGATGTGGAGTCGGTTTACGCCTTCACCTACTATGGGTTCCATGCCGAGGTACTGAGCAAGCGCGACGACTGGTTCGTCAAGGGTGACTGGCCCGCCTTCGTAGCCTGGTGGATACCGGATGATGAGACCCCCACCAGAGCTCAGGGCGCCAAACGCCTAGAGAGCCTGCACGATAACGGTCCAACGGCCCATGCCTTTGATTTCAAGGCCCCATTCGATGCGGAGGGACAACCGTTGCGCATGGACCGGGGTAAGATTCAAGCCCACGCGGAGATCGTTCGTTCCCATATGAGACCCGAACAGAATGCCTAACGGCTGCAGGTTTCTGGAAAAAGACCGGGGTCAATGACCCTGAATCAAATCGGCGAAGGAGATAAAGATAATGGCAAGTGACTCATCCGGAGGGCTACATTACAGCGGCGACGTGACCGTGGAAATCACGGACCCGCTGTTGACCTTTTCCAATCCCCACGGCCAGCGGGTCGGACCTCGTTGGGTTCGTGGCGAGATGGTTTTCGCCATGCCCGCGGGAATCGTCTACATCGATCCGGAAAAACAGAAGTATGGCAAGGAATTTGTCCTGGTTTACACCATCGACGGCCCCGATGGCCGGCCGGAAAGAGTTACGGGCCAGTACGGTATCTACGACACCAGGCCTGGAGATCCGGGGTACAGCCCCATCTGGCGATACCATTTCGTGATCGTACCCCGCGATCACGTTGCCAACACTCTTCGGTCGGAAGATGACATTTTGAAAAGCGGCTACGAGGTCGTTCAGTCAGACACCTACACCAATTGACCCGTTCTATAAGAGGCCAGCGTGACTGGCCAAGGTTCCTAGGGCAGACTGGTACTTAGTTCTTTGGAAATACGTGGTGGACACGGAAAAGCGAGCGCCAGCCATACAGTGATAACCGGGCGGTGAAAAAAGTGAAAACATTTACATGTAAAGAAATAATGAATGGTGAGGGTGGCTGCGACGAGGCGTTCGAGGCTGAGACCGCCATGGATATCGCCAAGCAAAGTGCTACGCACTTTATGAACTCTACTGACGAAGCACATAAACCCATGAGGGAAATGATGACAAGTTCTCCTAGCGAGGAAGAACAGAAGAAATGGTGGGACTGGTTTAATAGCGAATGGGACAAAACATCGGAAGGGTGAACGCCTGATCCACGACCCCATGGGCACGATGCCGCCCGTACAATTTCACGACTCGAGATGAAGGAGCGGTGATGCCGCGTCTAGATCTAACCCCAGAAACCCAAGTGCCACCGGACATGCAGCCGCGCTATGCCCAAGTTACCGCGGCTCAGTCAGGATTAGCGGACACCTTCCGGGCGTTGTTCGCCAACCCCCACGTAGCGAACGGGCTGGCCGGCTTGGACGAACTCGTGGGCCAATGTGATTTAGAGCCCTGGATTACATACACCGTGGCTCTCGCCGTGGCTCACGAGCAAGATAGCGCCAACCTTTGGAACGCTTTTGAGCCGCTGGCCCGTGAGGCCGGGGTACGAGACGCGGTCGTTGACGCCATCGCCGCGGGCACCGCGCCCCGAGGTTTGCTGCCCAAAGAAGGCATATGGGTCCACTTTGCGCTAGAAGTGCTTCGCAATAAGGTACGTGACTCGACTTGGCAGGCCGTAACTCACCTTGTGGGTGATGCCGGAGCTGTGAGCTTGGCTTTCACGGCGTGCTACTACGAGATGATGGGAAGGCTCAACAACAGCTTTGGGTTGGATACGTCGTAAGAAAGACGCTAGCGCTGAAGAGATGACTAACCCGGCCCAAATATATGATTTGTTAACCTTTCACCGGTCCCACTACGACATCGTTGCCTGAGATTCGTACTTCGTAAGCCTGAACGCCTTCTTGCGCCGGCGGACCAACTACCTCGCCGGTAACGACGTTAAATGTCGCCCCGTGAAGGGGGCACTCAACTTCCTCTCCGTCAAGGTCGCCATCCGAAAGTGCGCCTCCCCTATGGGTGCATGAATTGCCGATCGCGCAGAAAGTCCCATCCACGTTGACCAATAGCAATTCTTCGTCCCCCAAGGTAACCGATTTCATTTGGCCGGGAGCGAGATCGCCTGTTTCGGCAACTTTTTCAAATCCTGGCTCAGCCATATTTTAATCACCTCTTAGATTATTGGAAGATACGGCCAATATTACCAGAGACTGCGCTTACCCCTCAATAACTTTGGGCAGGGAACCTTGGGCCGGCAGCGGCGGGGAAGGCGTAATATAATAGGGTTTCTCCCCGAATGTCGGGGACCGGCCAACCCACTGAACAAAAGAACCTCCAATAGGAAGGTCAGCGATGCAAACGGCAACTATCACCGAACCGGCGGTAAAAGAAGTCTCTTATCTCGATCCGACCGGACACGTCCATACCGAGATTCGCCGATTGGCGCCCCGGCTTGGGGGTATCAAAGGCACCGTCGCCGGAATCATGGACAACGGGAACGACACGTCAAGATTTTTCTTCTTAAGCCTGGCGGAAACCCTGGAGAAAGACCTCGGCGTTACGAAAGTAATCATGAAGTCCAAGCCGGCCGCCTCCAAGGCCGCTACCGATGAAATGCTGGATGACATGGCCAAGGAGGTCGATTTCATAGTCGCCGGCGTGGCTCTTTGAGGGTCCTGCACTTCGGGCAGTATGCTCGACGCGATAAAATTCGAAGAGAGGGGTAAGCCGACGGTTGTGGTGGCGACATCCAGCTTTGTCCGGCTAGCCAACTCCATCAAGAAATCCATGAACCTGGAAGATTTGCCATTGGTAGTGGTATCCCATCCCTTGGGAACGGAACAAGTTGCCGCGCAGCAAGCTCGGGACGTGGCGGACGATATTATCAAAGCTATCGCCGGGTAAGCGTCCCGGTAGCGTAGGGCACGCCAAGAGTCCCAGGATATACGCTGCCACGCACAATACTGGTGGTGAAAAGAGTAGATATGGTTGCAGGCAAAGAAACGGCCCGGCTCAGTGGATCTGACACGGTCCAAGGCGCTGTGGAAACGATAGAGCAATACTTCGACAACGGTTGGACCGACGGCCTCCCCATCGTGCCTCCCACCGAAGAATTAGTCGGACGGATGCTTGAGGCGTCGGGACGGGACCCCATGGAAGTGTTGGGGATAATCCCGCCGCGCCTGGGAGTGGCCACGGTGGAAGCGGTAGCCACGAATGCCGCCATGGCCGGGTGCCGCCCCGAATACATGCCGGTGGTCATCGCGGCGGTGGAAGCCGTGTTAGAGGAATCCTTCGACCTTCGGGGACTGCAAGCCACCAGCGACCCGGCGGCGCCCATGGTGATCGTCAGCGGCCCGGTGGTAGAGCAGGTTGGCATCAACCATGGCATCGGCCTGTTCGGTCACGGCTCCCGGGCCAACGCGACCATCGGGCGTGCCCTGCGGCTGATAATGGTGAACCTGGGCGGCGGCCACCCGGATACGGGCGACAAGTCCACCCTTGGCTCACCCGCCAAATATTCCTACTGTGTTGGGGTAGACGTGGATACGCCCTGGGCGCCGGTGCACACCGAATCGGGGTTCGACCCCCAGGATAGCTGCGTCACCGTCTATGCCGCCGACGCACCGAGAGGCAACAACCCGGCGGGATCTGGCAGCATGGAGTTCGCCCTTTGGATCCTCGCCGACTCCATGTCTAATCTGAACCACAATATCATCGCCGGTGGCAAAGCCGTAGTGGTGATCAGCCCGCTGATCGCCCATCAATTGAGCGGGGAAGGCTGGACCAAAGAAGAGGTCAAGTCTTACTTGTTCGAGAGGGCCAGGGTACCGGTGGAGCGGGTTAGACGATATAAAGAGCTTCGCTATGGGCGGGCTGCCGAGGATGCCGACCCCTACGATTGGCCCAAATGGCTGAACGTTGACGAGCCCGGCGTGATGGTGCCGGTGGTCCGCACCCCCGAAAACATCATGGTGCTGGTAGCCGGAGACCCGGGCCGGTCGCGCTCGGCCTATTGTCCCGCCCGCCCTTACAATAGCCCGGTCACCAAGCGGGTGCACCTGCCGGGTGTCCGCCTCCTGTAGGGGCGCCGAATTTATCAACCGTGGTCCCACCAGGCGAGGAGTTTAGATTAGCGCAACCTAGTAATGAACGCAGAGCCGAAGAGCGAATTAGCGTGTTAGCAAAACTCAATGCAAGGGCCCCTGGAATGTCCCAGAGGCCTATTTCATGCCTAGTAATGCTAACGCGTATCGGACTCGAGCCGACGATCTTCGACTTGACAAATCCATCCTCCCGATTTGGTTCTATATCGCCAGATACGTTTTTAGGACACCCTGTCCAACTCATTTCAGGTCCATTCTATCTGGCCATATCAGCCCATGTTGCCCCGTATGCCCGTATTAATGAGTTTCCTAGCAATTTTTTAGCAGGATTTGTATTTGCCTCATATAAGACGGGGGTTCGATTTGGTCCACGTCACAGTGGCGCGACTCTCCCAGTATTCATATTCTTGAAAATCCCCAATCCTCGCCAGTTAGCTGGGGCCACTTAGCAGTGCAAATTGAACACCTGCTCCGGCACGCAATACTCGGCATCTTAGTCCGCCCATTAATCCACGATCAGCTCTACCTCTAGTTGGCTCCCGATGTCAGTACCGAATGTGGTGACCAGTTGGTGACCTCAGAGTGGCATTCTCCACTCCAACTTAAACAAATAGAGGAGTATCGGTAATGGGTTTATCTGAGAAGGGCTCGGGGACAACCGTTTTGGCGGTATTGGGCCTGTTCGTAGGAGTTATCTCACTCCTCAGTCAATTTATATTCCTCTCGATCGCGTTTGAAACCAATCAGCGACAGGAAGAGGAACTGAAAAATCTTCAAGCGCACGCCGAGATCAGAGTTACGAAGGCCTTGATAGAGAGGAGCGTGGACATTCTCAAAACCCAAGGTGATTTGGACGAGCCCATCGGTGTCTGGAAGTGGATCGTAGATGTTAGACCCAAAATCATTGTGGAAATAGAGAACGACGGAGGGAAACCATTTTCAATTGGGCCGTTTCACGTCAAGGATGACGAAGGCAAATTGATCGCGACGTTAAACCCGTTGAAAGATAGGCTCGAAACCTATGATAAAGAGGTCATTGAGTTCGTAGAGATACATCCATTGGCTATCGACGATACCTTACGGGATCCCTGTAATATGCTTGGTAACAGCGAATTAAATCCGTGTCCCTCCGAGGCACCGGCACCGCGAGTCTGAGTGGAAGTAGATGTGACGGGCCTTAGTCCGCCTTCGGTTTTCGTTCCGATGCAGGTGGTGGATATTATAGAGCGGGAGTGCATAAAGGAGGGGTTACGCTGTTCACCCGGCCCACAAGCGGGTGTCCATAGGGACCGGATTCAAACAGAGTAGGTCACATAATCGATGATGCTTGCGACCCTACCGCAAGGCATAGCCGGTCTCTGCCAAGCACGGTCAACCACTCCGAAACATCAACATCGCATTGGTCGGAACTTGATTTACAACCTCCTCCTAGCCTTCCCCGGACCCCGCTCCAGCACCGAGGCGACTCGAACCCGGAGCATTGAGCATCACTGACAATGGCCCGGTAGCAGGCGCGCTTCCTCTTTCCGCCACGAATCGGTCGAATGCCTCTCGCTGGTCCGCGGGCACATCTTCCCTAGACGCCGGACCTATCCTTGCCATCGTTTCCTCCTAAAGTGGAATCATTACGGTCAATAATCGAATAAACCAAGGCTCCATCTCATCAGAGAAGAATCGGTCGTCTCGCAGCTCTCTAGTGTAAGCGGCCTTCGGAGATGGCTTGGGCCGCCGGTGGGAATTCCGGGATCCGGGTCGATGGCCAAACATAGACCCTCTTGGAGTTCACTATCGAGACTTATAACGTCATCTTGTACAGTGAAGAGTTGAAGTTCCGAGTCCGAGCAAGTCTGAAGACGCAATGGGGACCCTGCTCCGGCTTCTTCGGCCTCCAATCACAACTGGTAAGCTTCCATGTAGATCTGTCCCGCCTTCAGGCGATCGAAGGTGAAGAGCTCGTCGGCGGCTGTGTTTAGAGGTTTACAAGTGTGGGCTTGCAGGGCGCTTTGCAGCCTAACCCCAGGCCCCGCGCCGGGCACGTCCACGCAGTAATACTCGGGTTCGTCCAGAGGATCGGTAAGCTGGATGAAAACGCGATCATCTGTGCCCGTCGCGGAGGGGACCGTCGGAATAAGCGTCGGCGTAGGATTGACTGTCGGGGCCGGTATCATCGTAGGAGCAGATGAGGGTGTATCGCTGGGCGGAGGTGGCGATGGTGGGGAGTCGGCGCTACAGGCCATGGCTAGCGCCACCAATATGGCGAAAGAAACGGCCCATACGGGGCGCGATTTTCCGAGGTACATATTTAGACCGTCTCCAAGACGCCGCTGTCCAAGGATGATAATAGACCGGTGCACCCTAGGATAAGTCAGCGCCAGTTTCCTCGAGGAGATCGCGAATCAGATTCTCTGTCTCTTCGTAAGCGCCTTCACCGAAATGCCGGTAGCGAACTACCCCGTTCTGGTCTATAAGATATTCTGCGGGCCAATACCGGTTGTTATATGAACGCCAGGTTTTAAAGTCGTTGTCTTGCGCCACCGGGAACTTCAGCTCGTGCCTGATGGTGGCGTCCACCACGTTTTCGTAAGGCTTCTCGTGGTCGAATTCCGGCGAGTGAACCCCCACGATCACCAGCCCTTTGTCAGCCTACTTATCATGCCAATCCCTTAGGTAGGGCATCGTGTTGATGCAGTTATAACAGGTGTAAGTCCAAAAATCGATCAGAACCACCTTGCCTCGCAGATCCTCCATAGTCAGCGGTTCGGAGTTGATCCAATTACTGATGCCTTGGAATTCCGGGGCCTCGTCGCCAACCAAACCTCCGATGCGAAGTGGAACCGGAGGTATTGATTCTAGCTTGGGGTGTTCAACGGGAGCCGGCTCCTCTGCGACGATATCCAGTTTCGGGGTTTCAACTGAGGCCGGCTCCTCAACAACAATCTCCTTGGAAAGCACGACCTCTTGAACCGGTTGGCCGGAATTCTTAGCAGTTTCAACAGGCTGACTGATATCAGTCGTGCTCGATGTGCCGCATGCGGTGACCGCCATCAGCCCAATTATCAATGAGATACCGAGAAGTATGCGAAGCACAATAAACCTCTCCCTGACGAAACTGCCTGATAAAAATAACTACGCCGTCATCGGCGATCAGGATCGTTTAAGGACACCTGGAAGCCTGTAAGATTACATGGTAATTATATGAGCAGCCTTAGCTATCAGGTCAATGCCGGTGGACAACCAATCCCCTCCGACGTAACATGCCCCATAAGTAAACGGCTGGCGCCGGTTCGACAGTGAACGCCGTTGAGAACGTTCTTCGTGTTATGTATACTCAGGCTTCCAGGTTCGATCCCGCCGGCCCCCGCTGAACCTGAACCTGCAGGTCTCCCCCATTCATGCGTTTGAACTAAAAGCCATGACCCCACGATGGTTACATCAAATGCCCAGGGAGATTAAATGGGATATCAGCCGATAGAGAACTACGGGATCATCGGGAACATGCATACGGCGGCGCTGGTGGGAATGAATGGTTCCATCGACTGGTTCTGCTGCCCGAATTTTGATTCTCCCAGTGTGTTCGCCGCGATTCTAGATGACAAAAAGGGCGGCCACTTCAAGATTGCTCCAACTGGGCCCGGAGCTACTCACAAACAGATCTATTGGCCTGAGACAAACGTCTTAGTGACTCGCTTCCTCTCCCCGGACGGTGTGGCGGAAGTGATTGACTTCATGCCCGTCGGTACGGATCGGGAGCGGCATGACCATAGTGAACTGATCCGCCGGGTGAATGTGGTCCGGGGTACGATGCCCTTTTCCATGGAGTGTTTTCCGGCCTTCAACTACGCTCGTGACGAACACGAGGTGCTGATTAATGAATCTGGCGCCGCTTTCCACTCCCCCAACCTCAACCTGCAACTCTCGACCACCCTGCCTTTGGAAAAGTCAGACAAAGGAGTGACCGCCCGATTCACACTTAACGAAGGGCAAACGGCAACGTTCGCCATCGGGGAGATTCGCTCCCACGTCACCGATTACCATCCATTTTCCGAAGAAGAAAGTGAACATCTCTTTGAAGACACCGTAGCTTTCTGGCGGTGCTGGCTTTCCAAGTCCACTTACAAAGGGCGTTGGCGTGAGATGGTCGAGCGCTCCGCCTTGACACTGAAGTTGCTCACTTATGAGCCGACTGGAGCCATCGTTGCCGCGCCCACGTGCAGCCTGCCTGAAGAGATGGGCGGAGAACGCAACTGGGACTACCGGTACACCTGAATCCGGGACGCCGCCTTCACTTTGTACGGCCTGCTCCGCATCGGTTTCACCGATGAAGCGGCTAAATTCATGAATTGGATTGAGGCTCGAGCCTCCGAGTTAAACCCCGACGGCTCCTTACAGATCATGTACGGGATCGACGGCCGCCATGAGCTCACCGAGGAAAGTCTCGATCATCTTGAAGGATACAACGGGTCGCGCCCGGTCCGCATCGGGAACGGCGCCTACGGTCAGATGCAGTTGGACATCTACGGCGAACTTATGGACGCCGGCTACCTCTTCAACAAGTACGGGTCGCCCATCTCCTATGACTTTTGGACCCATCTCCGGCGGTTGACCAACTGGGTGGTCGACAATTGGCAGCAACCCGACGAAGGTATCTGGGAAGTTCGCGGCGGTCAACAGCACTTTGTCTACTCGAAAGTCATGTGCTGGGTTGCCATAGACCGCGCCCTCCGTCTCGCCGACAAGCGCTCATTTCCCGCCGACCGGGAGAAGTGGTACAAAGTCCGGGACCAGATCTACGAGGAAATCATGGATCGCGGCTGGAATCCTGATCTCCAAGCGTTCGTCCAATCCTATGGCAGCGATACCCTGGACGCGTCTAACCTTATTATGCCGCTGGTATTCTTGTTGTCGCCCACCGACCCACGCATGCTCAGCACCTTGGATGCCATAAACCGGTCGCCCGAGAATGGGGGCCTGGTTTCCAACAGCCTGGTTTACCGGTATAACGTCGCCAAGACAGACGACGGGCTGTCCGGTGAGGAAGGAACGTTTAATATCTGTTCCTTTTGGCTGGTGGAAGCCATGACCCGGGCGGGGAAGTTCGATCGTGGCCGGCTTGACCAGGCCCGGCTGATGTTCGAAAAGATGCTGAGCTATTCTAACCACCTGGGGCTTTATGCCGAGGAGACAGGCCACAGCGGCGAACACTTGGGCAATTTCCCTCAAGCATTTACCCACCTTTCATTGATCAGCGCCGCGTTCAACCTGGATCGAGCTCTGGGTGGTGGCAGGTAAACGGTCTCCAATTCCGGAGGGTGGAAGATGAAAGCGATCGCGGTCACCCCTCGCCAGAAGGACTCCATGGCCGTCATCGATGTGCCGGAGCCTCAGATCGGGGTTGGGGACGTCTTGGTAAAAGTCTCTAGAGTTGGAATATGCGGGACCGACGTAGAGCTGAAAGCCGGAGATTATGGCGAAGCACCGGTCGGAGGTAGTCGTCTGGTAATCGGCCACGAATCCTTCGGCCAGGTTGCCCAGACCGGATCTGAAGTAGAAGGGCTCGCCGTAGGTGATTACGTGGTGGCGTCCGTCCGGCGGCCCTGCCCCCATGACCGGTGTCTGCCATGCCGCAGCGGCCAGAACGATATGTGCGTCACCGGCGACTATACGGAAAGGGGCATCAAGGGACAACATGGCTACTTGTCCGAGTATTACGTTGAACGGCAAGAATGGCTGACCGTGATACCCACCGAAATCGCCGAGACCGGAATATTCTTGGAACCGATGTCCGTGGTGGAGAAGGCCATTCGCCAGACCAAGAAGATACAAGAGCGCCTGCCCTGGAAGTTCCAAAGCGCGGTGGTGTTGGGCGGTGGGACCATCGGATTGCTGGGCGCCATGCTCCTTCGTTTAGAGGGCATCGACACCCACGTTCTGGATCACTCCGAGATGGGAGGGTTTAAAGCACAACTCCTCGCCCAGATCGGGGCCCACCACGTGGACACGAGAGAAAAGTCTCTGACGGATGTAGCGGATACGGTGGGGCCTGCCGATCTGGTGATGGAAGCTACCGGCTACGCGCCGCTGGCGCTGGAAGCCTCCCGGTTATTGGCTTTGGATGGAGTGATGTGCCTGCTGGGAGTGTCGGATGGCGGCCATCAAGTCTCGATTGACGCCACGGCATTCAATAACAGTCTGGTGCTGGGAAACCGGTTGATATTCGGTTCGGTTAACGCCAATGTTGTGGATTTCAAGTCCGGCGCCGGGCATATCCAAGACATCATCCAGCGATGGCCCGGAGCTTTGGAATCGATGATAACCCGGCGCGTGGGAATGACCGAGTTTGAACGGGCCTTCGACCGGGGACCCGACGACATCAAGACCGTTATAGAGATGGTGCCGTAATCACAGGATGCCCATCCTGGACTGACCTGAAATGTCGAGGGACGGGTCCTGAGTCCACGATATTGTAGGTTCGGATCGTGTAGATGCGAGGAGCAAGCAACATTCTAACGCCCGCGTTCCGTCACGACCTCGTAGCCGGTGGAGCGGCCGGCCTGATCGGAGGCCTGGTGTTTTGGTGGGCCTTGGCGGCACAGGGCATGGCGCCGGCCGTTCCGGGGTTGCTGGGATTGCATCTCCTGGGAACTGGCGTGATCCTGCACCTGTTGTCCTCCGTCCTAGTGGGCGCTAGTTTCGGCGCTGTCTTACGCTACCAGCCGTCGGGGTACGCGGGCACCACAAGCTCGGGATTATTGCTCGGCCTGCTGTGGTGGGTCGCCGGTCCCATGTCTTTAGGGCCATTACTAGACGGCGCCGGACCCACGTGGTCGATCGTGGAGGCGCAAAAGGTTTTCCCCAGTCTCATCGGACATCTGCTCTACGGCGGTGGAACCGGGCTGTGTTTCTACATATTCGTGGCGTCGTACCTGTATTTCCGCCCCCGGTCTGAAGACCTGGCCCCCCTCCCGGAAGTACCCAAAACCCGGGTGTTGATTCTCGGCGGCGGGTTCGGTGGTATCGGCACAGCCCAGCGTTTGGAGCAACTTTATTCCCACATCCCGGGTCTAGAGCTAACTCTGGTTAGCCAGAGCAACTATCTACTCTACACACCCATGCTGGCCGAAGTCGCCTCCAGCGCCTTGGAGCCCCAGCACATCAGCGCTCCGGTTCGGGCGACCTGTCCCCACACCCTGTTTCACCGTGGCGAAGTAGTCGATATCAATACCAAGGACCAGGTCGTGCGGGTCCGGTCCGGCGGTTCGGTCCCTTATGAGGATCTAACTTACGATAGATTGGTTCTAGCTTTGGGTTCAGTTGCCAACTATTTCGACCTTCCGGGTATGGCGGAGAATTCATTCAAGCTTAAGACCCTGGAAGACGCCACCCGGCTGCGCAACCACATAATCGGCTTACTCGAGGACGTGGATGTTGAACCCTTCGACGAGGAACGGGTCAGCCGTCTCACCTTCGCCGTCGCCGGTGGTGGCTTCGCCGGCATTGAGGCTATCGCCGAGCTGTTCGATATGGTGCACGGCGTTTTGCACTTCTACCCTACCATTCAGCCACCGCAGCTTAGATTCGTTTTGATCCACTCTCGGGACCGAATATTGCCCGAGCTAGGCGCCCAGTTGGGGGAATACGCGCTAAGGAAGCTGCAAGCACGGGGCATAGAGTTCATGCTGGAAAACCGGGTGACGGGGGCCGTCCCGGGAGCGGTCCTTCTCGGCAACGGCGAAGCGCTCTCGACTCACACTCTGGTGTGGACGGCGGGGAACCAACCCAATCCGTTGTTGAAAACGTTACCCTGCGAAAAGAACCGCGCCGGGGCGGTGGTTGTCGACGGCACGTTGCTTGTCGATGGTCTAACCAACGTTTGGGCGGTGGGAGACTGCGCCCAGATTCCCGACCCGTACAACGATGGCCAGCCCTACCCTCCCACCGCGCAACACGCCCTACGGGAGGGTAAAGTCGCTGCGGAAAACATCGCGGCCGTGATCCAGGGTAAACCGGTCAAGAAATTCCGTTTCCGGGCCATCGGGATATTGGTGGGACTGGGGCATCGAACCGCGGCGGCCGAGATCCGTGGCTGGCGATTCTCGGGGCTATTGGCCTGGTTGATGTGGCGCACGATCTATCTCAGCAAACTGCCCGGCGCGGAGAAAAAGGTGCGGGTCGCCCTGGACTGGACCATCGACCTTTTCTTTCCCCGGGACATCGTAGTCACATCCTCTTTAGAGAGACACCCGAATTTAGATAGTAATCCCATGCCGCCGGCGACCCAGGAACAACCCCCGGACAACGGCAATGATCGCACCAACGCCGGAGATGGGACTGCCGGAGATGGGTCTAGATGAAGGTATCCCAGGTATTGAAGAACGGGGTGTTGCCGGGCGGGCTGGCCGGATTGGCCGGCGGCTTGGTGCTGGCAGCCGCGATGTATGAACTGGGCCGGTTAGACATATTCGGCCAAATGGCCGGAGTCATTTCTCAGTTGGCCGGCCTTGTCCTGGTTTTGGCCGTATCGGCGTTGCTGGGCGCGGGCTTTGGAGTCTTGGTTTGGTACCAACGGCCCAACGCCGGCGAGACCCTGGTTTGGGGGCTGGTCTACGGGGTGTTCTGGTGGTATTTGGGCCGGCTTACGATACTTCCATTGTTCCAAGGAAAGGGCTTGACCTGGGACGTGGATTCAGCCCGGGCCGCGTTTCCAGACCTGCTAGGTCTGATACTCCTAGGCGGGATTATAGGCTTGGTCCACGTGTTTCTTCGCCGGATGCTCCAAGTCCAGGCTGAGGACCAACAGGCCGGCAGAGCGAGCCTATTTCAGGGCGCTTTGGCCGGACTGCTCAGTGCCTACCTGTTGGGTGTAGCCGCCGACGGACAAGACCAACTCTTCGCCTTTGCCGGAATGGCGGCAGGCGGTTCCGCGTTAGCAGCTTGGCCGGTGATTCTACTCATCGGACTTTTGGCCGGCGTTGGATTCGCCTGGCTCTTTACGGATTCTACCGGCGGCGCCGGGGTAGGGCTGATTCGCGGCATCGCCTATGGATTCTTCTGGTGGGTGGCCGGCGGGCTAACATTGGTGCCATTGATCACCGGTTCAGGCCTAGTTTGGACGGCAACTGAAGTCCAAATCATCTTTCCAACCCTGCCGGGCTATCTACTTTTCGGCGCCGCAGTGGCTCTGCTTTACCAATGGCTCGGCGCGCTGATCCGCTTGCTATTTTCTGAATTTTTACCAGGTTCCTCCGAAGAAGGCTTGGGGACTCAGGGACTGCGTATCGTTGGCCGTAGTGGGCTGGCGGCCTTGGTGGGCGGCTCGCTGTTCAGCTTGGTTATGTGGCAGACCGGATTCTTGCCAAGGGTGGCCGACCTGATCGGCTCGTCCTCCCCCGTCGCCGGGTTCATCGTACATCTGGCGATCGCCGGACTCATCGGATTGAGTTACGGCATACTATTCCGCCGGCAGAGTTACGACGTAGGTTCGGCATTAGGATGGGGCGTGTCTTATGGGTTTTTCTGGGCGATGCTCGGCCCGCTGACGTTGATGCCGGTGCTCCTGGGCGGGACGCCACAATGGACGGCAGACGCGGCGGCAAGTGTATTTCCCAATCTGATAGGACACCTGGGTTACGGGGCAGGTCTGGGGATCACCTTTTACCTCTTGGAAGCCCGGTATAGCCCCTGGTGGATCCCCCGTACTGAAGTCCAAGCCGCGCGGTTGGAACGTAGAAAGGAGCAAGTGCAAACATCGGGCCCGGCCTTATGGACCCTGTTGATCCTCCTGGGGTTGACCCTGCCCGTATTGCTGGCGAAGGGCCAAGGGCTTACTCCTGTATATTAGACGAACTCGCGGAATCCAAGCGGCTTCCGGACAAGTGTTTAGGATGCCTAGATGACTTCTTAGTTCTGGCATAAGAGGTGAGGGATCATGAAGAGACTACTCGGACAATTGGTTGATTCTGTTGGTAGTTGGGGGTTGGCGCAGGGCGCGCTGGCTGGGGGGTTGCTGGCCGCGCCGCTGATCGGGCTCATGTATCTGCTCGACCAACTGGCCAAGTTCCCTTTCGCTCCATTCGCCTTTTTCGACTGGATCGCACGGGTCCTGCCCGGCCCATTGGTTACCTTCGGCATCGATCTGATGATCGACGGGTTGCGGTTGGCGGGCATGAGCGTCGCGGCTGCCGCTAAAACGGGGGAGCAGATCGGAGCCATATTGCTGTTCTTCTTTCTTGCCGTTGCCGCTACCGCCGTTTTCTTTGCCGTCATGAAGTTGCGAAGCATCGCTCCCAAACCCACCTCCGGACTGGTCTTGGGAGCGGTGTTTGGGGTGCCGATGGCTTTGGTCAGCCTTCCCATGGGTCAGTCAACGGTGAATCCTGCCATCATATTTATAGGTCTCCTGCTTCTGTTTTTGGTTTGGGGTGTCGGGTGTATCCCGGTCTATCGCCGCCTTATTATCAAGTCCGATGGCTTGGTCACCGAGGACGAGATCCGATGGGCAAGAAACATCAATAGACGGCAGTTCCTCATTCGTCTGGGCGCGGCCGCCGCGACGATCACCGTGCTCAGCGGCGGCGTCGGTGGGGTGTTGGCCCAACGCGAACGGCGCCAGCTTACCCAAGAGATTGCCAGCTCCATGGATGATTCTGACATGGACGCCAAGGGACATTTCCCCAACGCGAATGATCCGCTGATGCCCGCTCCGGGGACCCGCCCCGAATTCACTGACGTAGAAGACCACTACCAGGTGTTCCTCCGCACTCAACCGACATTTATCGACATCGCAACTTGGTCGTTGCCCATCACCGGTCTGGTTGACAACCCGCTTGTGCTGTCCCTAAACGACATTCAGAACAACTATGAGCCCAGGAATCAGTACATAACCCTTTCTTGCATCTCCGGGCGCATCGGCACCGACCTGATCAGCACGCAATGGTGGACGGGCGCCAGCCTGCAAAAGATACTGGCCGACGTGCAGGTCCGTCCGGAGGCCCGCTACCTAATCATCACGTCGGGCGACGGTTTTTATGAGACTGTAGATCTGGACCTGATCGCTTCGGACGAAAGGATCATGCTGGCTTACGCGTGGGACGGGCATCCCATTCCCTTCGATCACGGATTCCCTTTGCGGATATGGCTGCCCGACCGCTACGGCATGAAGCAACCCAAGTGGATAACGGGCATCGAAGTCACCGACGAGTATCAGGAGGGTTACTGGGTAGAGAGGAGCTGGAGTGAAGTGGCGCAAGTAAAGACAACTTCAGTGATAGATACCGTGGCGGTAAAAGAGATGTATGACAGCGATGGCCAGACGCTGGTCCCGATCGGGGGTATCGCGTTCTCCGGCGACCGTGGCATCTCGAAAGTGGAGGTCAGGGTGGACGGCGGCCGATGGGCGGAAGCGATGTTGAGGACGCCTCTTTCGGAAACCACTTGGGTGATCTGGCGCTATGATTGGCCTTTCGCCGAAGGCAACCACACCTTTGAGGTCAGGTGCGCCGAAGCTGACGGCACAATGCAGATCGAAGAGGAGCGCGGCAATCGCCCCAGCGGCGCGACAGGTCTCCATCGCCGAAAAACAAGGATGTAAGGCCGCCGAGCTTCCTCTGCCCGGTAGCGCCAACTCTTGGGATGTTAAGATATGCCGAGCCAATCATATTAAAAGCGAGACTAAGAGGTAAACATGAGCGAATACATACCTAGCCCCAGTGAATGGGTGGCCGACCAGGTGGAGCTATATGAAGGGAGCGGAGGCACTGACGGTTTAACTTTAAGAGACACAGGACTGCCGGTCATAATCGTCACAAATACGGGACGAAAGACCGGTGCTATCCGCAAGACCCCGTTGATGAGAGCGATGGATGGAAGTAACTATATCCTGGTGGCATCTCAGGGTGGCGCTCCGAAACATCCGCGCTGGTACGCTAACCTAAAGTCAGAACCCAACGTAGAGATTCGCGACGAAACCCAAGTCCATTCGATGCGGGTCCGCGAGGTAGTAGATTCAGTAGAAAGGAAAAGGCTCTGGGACATCGCGGTAGCGGCATTCCCGCCTTACCAGGAGTATCAAGACAAAACCGACCGCGTCATCCCAGTATTCATCACAGAAGCCCGCTAAAAGCCGGACAGCGCAACGGTGTTTGTTAGCGCTGGGATTGGCCATCATTCAGCGGCATCGGTCTTGGTGCCGCTCGTCTTATCTCTAATAATCGTGGAGTACCACAAGATTTTTCGGCGGCTAAGGTGTGTCGCCGATGATTCCTCGTTCGAGCAAGGAAAGCAATTCATCCGCCGGTACCCCCAACAGCGTGCTCAATACCTGATCGCTGTGCTGGCCCAGGGCAGGAGCAGGGCGGCGGACCCGGCTTGGCGAGCGGGACAATCGCCACGGTGTTCCGGCGTGTAAGTAGGCGCCGGTCTGGGGGTGGTCCACCTCTTCAAAAAACCCTCGTGCCTTCAGTTGTGGGTTCTCCAACACCTCATGGGCGCTGAGAACCGGCGCGCATGGTATATCCGCTGCCTGCAATCGGGCCATGATGTCGTAAGCGTTCCGCTCCCTAGTCCACTGGGCAACCAACTGTTCGAGCTCATCAACGTGACTTAGTCTGCCTGCCGCGTCGCTGAACCGCCGGTCTTCAGCTAGTTCGGACTCGCCCATGATACCGCACAGCCTTTGCCACTCTTGGTCCGAACGCACTGCGATGGCGACCCAAGAATCGTCGCCGTCGCAAGGGAAATTTCCATGTGGCGCCATCCGGCCGTCGCGATTTCCCTTAGGGTTACCAGGTGCGCCGTTGATCGTGTGGTCCATTACTTGATGGGCGATCAGATGGACTGAAGTTTCCTGTTGGGACAGGTCAATCAACTGCCCTTGGCCGGTGCGGTTACGGTGGTGAAGGGCGATCAGTAGTGAGGCAAGTCCATAAAGTCCCGATACGGGGTCCGTGTGCATTATCCCCGAATTCATGGGCGGGTCATCACCATAGCCCATCAACGAGGACAATCCCGACATCGGTTCGGTGGTTCCGCCGTTACCCATGTAAAGCGAGTACGGGCCGTCACAGCCATAGGAAGGCATCCGCAGCATGATCAAGCTAGGATTCACCTTACGGAGGACCGGGTATTCCAGTTTAAAATTCGGAATCACCCGCGCCGAGAAATTCTCCGCCACGATGTCGGATACCCGGACGAGGTCTAAGAATATGTCTTTGCCGTCCTGGTAGTTCAGGTCCAGAGTGATCCCAAATTTATTAGTGTTTACCGAGTTGAATGACGAGGCCCGGTTGTATGGCCGCTCACCCGGCTCGTTATCCGGGTAGGTGCCGGAAAGCCTGGGAGCATAACCGCCGCGCCAGGGGTCGGGACGGTCCAGCGCTTCTATCTGAATGACTTCCGCTCCCATGTCCGCCAAGAGCATCGTGGTAAAAGCGCCGGCCCAGGCTTGGGTCATGACCACCGCGCGGATGTTCGCCAAAGGCAATCTTGCCGGCGTCGCTTGAGCCACGTTATATCGCCCCCTGGTCATGCCAGCCCTGGATCTCTTTCAGGCTATAACCTAGAACTTCCGAATACACCTCTTGGTTGTGCTGTCCTAATGTGGGGGCAGGATCTCGGAGCTGCCAGGGTGTTTCTTCCATGTTGAAGGGAGCGCCAGGGAAACTTACTTCACCAGCCACCGGATGGACCGATTTCACGAAGAGTTCCCGCTCATTTAGGTGAGAGTCGTTTACAACCGCGGGAACGTCCAAAGCCATGCCGACCAAGATACGTAGCGGACTCAGTCCATGAAAAAGCTCTTCCATGGTGTATTTGGCCAAACGTGGTAGCAGAAGATCCGCCAATTCCTTGCCACGGCGGCGGCGGTCGTCCTGCGTGGCAAATCGGGGGTCGCCGGCCATTTCTGGCTCATCGAAAAACAGCCACATGTGTTGCCACGTCGGTTCATGGCGCACGTTCAAAGACACGTAGCCGTCCTTGCATGGGTACATTCCCGACGGCGTATCCGGAGACCTTCGCTGAGGTGAACTCCCTGAATGAAGGGAGGCTAACAACTGTGGCCCGAAGATCGACGTGGCTGCCTCCAATATGGAAACGTCTACGTGTTGGCCGATACCGGTCAGATCCCGGGAACAGATGGCCGTCATACTGCCCACGAAGGCGCTTAACCCAGCTTGGTAATACGACTCGAATCCGGGCGACTTCAGCGGTTCCTTTTCGGCCAGGCCATTAACGTAGCTCAACCCTGACGCCGCATATTCGACCAAGTCGGTAGCTTGAAAATCCCGCCAAGGCCCTGTTTGACCAAAGGGGGTTACCGAGGTCAGCACAATTCCCGGCCTAATCTCTTCCAGGGCGTCGAAACCCATGCCGATGCTTGCCATGAATCCCGGCGGATAGCTTTCGACCACCAGATCGGCGGTGCTTACCAAGTCCCTAAGGAGTGAGGAGCCTTGGTTGGACTCCAGGTCAAGGGTGATCCCGCGCTTGTTGGTGTTCAGGTAAAGGTACATGCCGCTGGTTTCGAATCTTTCTTCCTCGTCGGCGAAGGGGCCAAGATTCCGGGCTTCGTCGATTCCCAGCGGGGATTCTACCTTGATGACATCCGCGCCGAAGTCGGCGAACATCTTAGCGCATAGCGGGCCAGCAACGTTCGAAGACAGATCGATGATACGAAGATCTGATAAAGCGCTCATATTGAAATCAGTCTAATCCTCTAAACCCGCTGGTTGGCGAATACGCCATGCCAACCGAGCATCCCACTTTTGGTGTAAATTCGGTTTCCAGCACCGTTAGCCATCCAGATTCGGCGTGTCACCAGTTATGCCTTTATTTACCAGATCGTCTATTTCGCCCATGGGAATGCCCAATAAGTTGCTCAGCACTTGAACGCTGTGCTGTCCGATTCCCGGAGCGGGAGTCCGGGTGCGGGCCGGTATTCCAGACAACCGCCATGGAGCGCCCAGATGAAGGAAAGCGCCGGTTTCGGGATGGTCCACCGATTCGAAAAATCCTCTGGCATCCAGTTGAGGATTTTTGAAAACCTCCCGAGTCTTGAGGACAGGAGCAGACGGGATGCCCTCTTCTTGAAGCCGGGTTGTTATTGATTCAGCTTCCTTATCCCTGGTCCAATGAGCAACGATACGCTCCAACTCTTCAACGTGCTCTAACCTCCCGGCTAGGTCGGCGAATCTTGGGTCTGCCGCTAGATCGTCGTCACCAATGATGGCGCCCAGCCGTCGCCACTCCTCATTCGACCGCACGGCAATGGCGATCCAAGAGTCGTCCCCTTGGCAAGGGAAGTTACCGTGGGGAGCCATGTTTCTGTCTCTGTTGCCCTGCCGGGAGGGGGTTTCTCCGGTCATTCCAAATTCCATCACCTGGCCGGAGATCAGGTGGATCGAAGTTTCCTGTTGGGACAGATCGATTATTTGTCCCTCACCGGTTCGGTTCCGGTGGTGGATAGCGATCAGCAGGGAAGCGAAACCGAACATCCCTGCCACGGGATCGGTGTGCATCACCCCCGAGTTAATTGGAGGGCCTCCGTCATATCCCAGAAGTGATGATATACCGGACATGGGCTCCGTAGTCCCGCCGTTTCCCATATATTGTGAATAGGGGCCGTAGCAGCCAAAAGCCGGCATCCGCAGCATGATCACGCTAGGGTTCACTTGACGCAACGACTCATAGTCCAGGCCGAAATTTGGCATGACCCGGGGCGCGAAATTCTCGGCTACGATATCGGAAATCCGGACCAAGTCGAGGAAAATTTCCTTGGCTTCTTGATGCCCCAGGTCCAAAGTGATACCCAGCTTGTTTGTGTTTAGTGAGTTGAAATTAGCGTTGCGGTTGTAAGGGCGGTCTCCTGGCAGGTTATCCGGATAGGTGCCGGATAGTTGGGGTGGGAAACCGCCTCGGATAGGATCTGGACGGGTCAGCGATTCTATCTGGATAACCTCCGCGCCCATATCTGCCAACAGCTTTGTCGTGAACGCCCCGGCCACTGCCTGGGTGAACACTACGGCGCGGAGGTGGGCAAGCGGCTGATCCGTGGAACCCGGTTGCGTCAAATCAGATGTCTCCCAGGGATCGCCAATTATCTAGTTCTTTACTGGTATGCCCCAACAAGCCGGTGTAAATCTCCTCGTTGTGCTCTCCGTTCAATGGGGCAGGACTCACTAACATCCAGGGCGTCTTGCTCATCTTGAATGGAGCGCCGGGAAAGCTCAACTCACCCGCTACCAGATGCTGAGAGGTTACGAAAAAATCCCGCTCCCGCAGATGTGAGTCATCCATCAGGTGGGGTATATCCAATGCCATTCCCACCAGGATGCGGAGATCGCTCAGACCATGGTACAACTCTTCCATCGTGTAGCGGGCAAGGCGGGGCGCCAAGAAATCTTCCAACTCCCTGCTCTTCTTGCGGCGGTCGGCGGCGGTGGCGAATCGAGGGTCATTAGCCAACTGAGGCTCGTCAAAGAATCGCCACAGTTGTTGCCAAGTTTGTTCATGTCTGACGTTTAAAAAGACGTAGCCGTCCTTACAAGGAACAAGACCTGTTGGCAGGCCCATAGCCCGGCGTTCGCTGGACACACCGGAGTGCAGCGCCATCAGTAGTTGGGGGGCCAGCGTGGAAGTTGCGGCCTCCAATATGGAAACGTCCACGTGCCGGCCAGGTCCGCCTACATCCCGATGGCAGACCGCCGTCATGGCCCCGGCAAAGGCGCAGACTCCCGCCTGGTAGTCAGATTCGTAGCCAGGCTCCTTCAGTGGCTCGCGCTCCGGCACACCGTTGATGTAGCTCAGTCCTGAAGCAGCATACTGCACCAAGTCCGTTTCCTGGTAGTCTCGCCAAGGACCCGATTGGCCGAAGGGTGTTACAGAGGTGAGGACGATTCCTGGTCGAAT
>Ga0208879_1000502_pt1 | contig 40560 bp, 41 predicted proteins | sample Knorr_S15_td_Bot_FD_185605 | JGI IMG/M metagenome (GOLD analysis project Ga0208879, IMG submission 185605) | Marine microbial communities from Southern Atlantic Ocean transect - Knorr_S15_td_Bottom_ad_5009_LV_A (SPAdes) (version 2) | ecosystem: Environmental > Aquatic > Marine > Oceanic | place... | reverse complement strand
TCACAAAGTTCTGTTCCAGATTACTTACATGAATTTATGGATAAGGTAAATGAAAAAATTGACTTGATAAATAATTAAAAACAGTGCCAACAATGGCTAAAATGCATACCCTACCAACTTAACCGTTCCACGACATTTTAGCCTAATGACACCCCATTTAAACAAATATGAAAAACGAATTTTTAAGACATACAATAGCGACTATCAAATATCGATTCGATAAATCCGTAAAGGGTAGCAAGGAAGATTTTGGAGAGTTTAACCTAGGAAAAGGTAGCAGATGCCCGATAGAGATTATTAACCATATGTATCACTTACTAAACTCAACAAGAGTCCATCTGGAAGAAGAGGAGTTTAATAATGAGCAACCTGAAAAATTGACTCTGTCACAAGAAATAGAAAGGTTCAATCGTGAATTGATAAATACTGACGATGCTCTAGATGCAAATGAATTACTTGTGAATTATTCGAAAAAAATACTACAAGGTCCTTTTTCAGATATATTAACTCATATTGGTCAAATATCTATGTTACAAAGATTGAACGATAAACCAATTGATGGAGAAGACTTCTCTGCTGCTTCCATAAAAACAGTGTGCAAGACTGTATAAAAATTATAAAACAACTTTTTATACTAACCGTTGTCGACAAAAAACACCACCGGCTAAGTTTCGGTCTGATGTCGGTACACTGGGACACACACACCAAATAAAACTATCAAACCGCAACGCAATCATAACCAAGACCGTTAGTGACAAGTTTTCAAAACTAAAGAGACTAGAGTTATAAAATACAAATCAGAGGTAAGCCGTATTAAAAAATGAAAAATTATTATCTAAACACTCCTATCTTCAAATCAAATTTACTAAAGAAACAATATGGCCTTAATGTAAGCTATAAAATGGAGTGTTTTCAACCTTCTGGCTCGTTTAAAATTAGAGGAATGGATGCTTTTTTAAAGCAACTATCCTATCAAGGTGTCACAAGAGTTGTCGCATCTTCAGGTGGTAATGCAGGGTTTTCTTTGGCATATATTGGAAAACAAATGGGTATTTCTGTAAAGCTAATCGTTCCTAAAACGACATGTAAATACATGATTGATAAAATTGAATTATTAGAAGTAGATTTAGAAATCCATGGAGAAAACTGGAATGAAGCTAATGACTATGCCATTCAAATTTCAAAAGAATTAGACTTGCCTTATGTACCCCCTTTTGACCATCAATTATTATGGAAAGGAATCTCCAGTATTATAGACGAATGTGCTTTAAGTATTAAAGAGCCTGATAGAATTATTGTTTCCGTAGGTGGGGGTAGTTTGTTATGTGGAGTTTTTGAAGGTTTGATAAGAAATAACTGGAGGGAAACCAAAATTGTAACTGCAGAAACAAAAGGAGCTGCGTCGTTTGCCAAGAGTTATCAAGCTGGAAAATTAATTACCTTAGACGAAATAAATACAATAGCTACAAGTCTTGGCGCGAAGAAAGTGACTGCAAAAGCACTCGAATATGCCTTGAAGTATAAGGTTGAAACATATGTAACTGATGACAAGAGTGCATTCAATGCCTGTAGATATTTCTTCAATGAATACCATACACTTGTAGAACCAGCATGTGGAGCTGCACTTTCATATGTAATAAATAAACACGAAGAAATTGATTCTAAAGAAAATGTTTTAGTAATTGTTTGTGGAGGAGTGAACATGGGGATAGAAAAGTTTTTGGAATATTCGGAAACATATAATAACTAGCCACTAAAACTGTACAACAAATCATAATCACCTATCGGCTAATTACGCTTGTTACACTAAGCGTAATTTAAAAATGGATTAATAGAAAGCAAAGTACCCGCGATAAAGTAAAAAGCTTACAAAATGTCAAAATATCCGGCATTAAATTGGCTGGAAAATCCAAACAAAATTTCAACCTATATTTATAAAAACATGTCCCGACATTTTTTCTAAAAAAAATTATTCTGCGAGCAATGAGGATAGTGAATCGGAAAGAAAGAGCTTACTTATCAATAATCAAGATACAGTGTTATGTATTACTGGAAGTGGATCAAGACCTCTTGACCTTCTTATCGACGAGCCTAAAAAAATTATCAGCATAGATCTAAATAAGACACAGAATTTATTATTGGAATTAAAAATTGCAGCTTTCAAATGTCTCACCTATGAGGGGTTTAGCTCATTTATTGGTTTAAGTCATTCACTAAATCGCATAACAACATTTGATAGAATTAAACATGAGCTCCCTCAATATGCAAGAAGTTATTGGTTTTCATTTGCGAAACAATGCCCTGCGTGGTTGAGATATAATTTAACTTTTTTCATTTTCTCTGTACCATTTTACAAATTCCTCTATTGCCTCTTCTGTGCTCACCTTGGGTTCATAACCAAGCAATTCTCTTGCTTTTGAAATGTCTATTGTAAATGATTTCGCCAATATTCCTATCCCATATTTTGTTAACACGGGTTCCTTCATGTTCGTTAATCTCGATTTTATTTCCATTAACTGAGCAATGAATTTAGCTAAGACAAAAGGAACCTTTTTTGTCGGTGGCTCTCTATCAAGTTTTCGAAGCACTTCAGCTATGTAAGCCCAAAGTTTAACTGGAGTTCCGTTTGCTATGTTATATGTTTTATTACTTGCCTTTAGATCTGCTTTTAAAGACAATTGAATAGCGTGTACAACATTAGCCACAGAGGTTAAATCTACAACATTATCACCATCGCCAATAATTTTTAATTTTCCTTCATCATATGCTCTTATCAAGCGTGGCATGATTACAGTATCCCCTCGACCAATGAGCCCTCGAGGTCTCAAGATTACATAAGGAATTTCTGCTTTTTCTAATTCCAATTCTGCTTGGTGCTTAGTAGAGGCATAGGCATTAATAAACTTTGAGGGCAAAGTGTCGGATTCTTTAATGTTCATTTTATTCTTGAGCTCAAAATATAGACTTGGAGTAGATATAAATACGTATTTCTGAATCTCATTTTTTTTCGCTGCATCCAATAAATTTTGTTGAGATACTACATTTGCAGTATGAAATTCATCCAATTTACCCCAAGGAGAAGACAAAGCGGCAGCATGAATAATATGTGTGCAGCCCCGAACGAGATTATAAACAAATTCTTTTTCGCTCAAATCACCCAATCGGTATTCAACTTTTGGATGGTTGATATAATGTGTTTCCTTAATCGTCCGTCCTGTAGCAATAATTTTTTCGACTTCTGGTTGTAGGACTAATTTCTCCAAGGTGCGAAACCCTAGAAATCCAGTTGCCCCAGTTAATAGTACTTTCATTGAATATTATCAAGTAGTTGAGTAATCTATTATTCTAGTATCATTCAAATTAGACTGCATTAAAAAACGCCAAACCTCTGTAAATCGTCAGCAGAAGTTAGACTGTAAAATAGTGAATTTAAGTCACACTTTAGATGCAGAATTAATGGCTTGGGACTGAAAAAATATTCAATTTGAGAGTCAATGAAAACCTATTCATTTTATCTCTTTATTTTTGGCTCTCTAGGCAACACTTCCTCTGGGAATGGGAAAAGAATAGTCGAATTCTTTTCAGAAGCTATGTTTGCCAAAGTTTGATATAATCTTAGCTTAATAGCTGAAGGAGATTGATCAATAAGTTTACCGGCCGCCAATAAGTTTCCTGCGGCTTGTTCCTCAGCGAGGGCAAGAATGACTCGCGCTCTTCTAGACCGTTCCGCTTCAGCTTGATTCGCCATCATTCTTCTCATGTTTTCCGGCAATTGGATGTCTTTAATTTTTACATCGATAATTACAATTCCCCATTCCTTGGTTTCCCTTTCCACAATCGATTTGATGTTTCTACCCATCTCTTCACGCTTTGACAATATAGTATCCAGCTCCACCTTTCCACAAACATCTCTCAAAGCGGCCTGAGCCAATTGCATGATGGCAAACTTATACTCTTCAACCTCCAAAACAGCCTTTTCAGGGTGGTTGATTTTAAAAAAAAACCACGCCGTCTATACTACAAGGAACGTTATCTTCTGTCATAACCTCCTGAGAGTCTATATTTATGGTAATCACACGGATATCCACAATCTGAATAGTTTCCACTAAAGGAATAATCCATCTAAAACCCGGTTCTAGTGTCTTAATATACTTTCCAAATCTGAATTTTAATGCCCTTTTGTATTCAAAAATGATACGTATTCCAACAAACAGGAACAGTAGGATAAGGACACTGATACTAAATAATGGATTCATAATATTTTTTTTTAGATTACAACTTGAGAAAATATTTACTTAAATAAGATTCAAGACGAGTATTCAAAATATTAAGAAGGGGAATTATTATTTGTAACTGAGGGCTTCTATAAAAATACAACAATTAAGACTATGCTCAAAGTTTTATTATTCTGAAACCAAAAAAACCTATACATATAGTTAACTTCAGTATTGCAACAAGCAACTCTTTCTATGATAAGCAAATGAAAGGTAAATCAATACTTATGATTTAAACATTATATTTGATAAACACTTGAAAAGCAAAAATTGAACAACAAAACTCACAGAACAAGGTGTAGGGTTCTTTACTTCTGATTTTGCTATCGAAAAGTTCTCAATAGTTTATAATCTTGAATGCTCTAATCGAAAATCCTAGAGGATTTTCACCCTCAGAAAGCAAACTGATAAATTATTGAAAAGAAAATACGTTTTCCAACATTATCTGAACCAATTAGTTTGTGTATCTGAAAAATCGTTGGAATCAAAACAAGATTATTTAGAAAGAGCGTTAGCATTAAATTAAGAATCTCCAATGAAAAATAAACTACTAATGGATTTTAAATTCAGAAAAGCAGAAACAAATGAAACAAATATAGCTTTTGATTTACTAAAGTTAGCTGCACAAACTTTGGCAGAAAAAAACATTAATCAATGGTCGTATTGGGTAAATCCCCCTAAGGATAAAATAGAATGGATTAAGGATGGTTTTTTTAATCATGAATTTTTCTTTATTGAAAATGACAATAAAGAAATTATGGGAATGTTTAGGCTTCTTGATGATGATCCAATCTATTGGGGAGAAATGAATGACAAAGCAAAATATTTACATTCTCTAATTATTCATAATAAATTTTCAAATAATAAAATTGGTAAACGAGTTATTGATAGAGTTTCAGAGGAAGCTTTAAAAAATGGAATACATTATTTAAGACTTGACTGTGAAGCAACAAATAGAAAGCTTTGCGAATATTATGAAAATCAGGGCTTTATAAAGGTTAATCAAAAAACACTACCCTATTCCACCTATAATTTATATCAAAAAAGATTATCCTAATTCTTTAAACACTTACATTATTCTAATTGTTAATCAAGAAACTCAATCTCCTTAATATCAAAATCTCGAAACTCTCCATCGCTTAGCTCAACTTGTAAGCGCCCGTTGCGTAGCACATCAACTATGCTTCCCTGAATGATTTCATTGTGACTTTTAAAGAAATGTGTTTCCTGAAAGCGATAGAGTTTGGAAAGGTATTCTTGTTTAAGCGCCTCAAACTTCCCAGCTCGCAATTGTAAATAACGAGCCTCGAGTGTTTCGCACAAACGCTCCATTACTTTTTCCAATGGAAATTCCACCCCCACAATTTGCTTGAGTGAAATGGCATTGGGTAAATCATTAAACTCATCCTGATTCACGTTCAAACCGATACCTACAACAGCCTGATGGTAACGCGATTTGGTAATTTGATTTTCGATGAGCACTCCTGCAATCTTCTTATTTTCAAAATAAATATCGTTAGGCCACTTTATTTGGAAGCCCGGGCGAAGTTCATTCAAGCAATCGTGTATAGCCAAGGCTACACAAATGCTTAAATCGAAAGCCTTGGAAATAAGCAAAAAACTCGGCTTTAACAATAGACTGAAAGTAAGCGATTTAGATGTCTCAGATTGCCAAGAAGAACCTCGTTGACCTTTCCCTTTAAATTGTTTTAGAGTCCAAACAACAGTCCCCTCCGACAAGCTCGAGGAACTATTGTTCATCAACCAATCGTTTGTAGAGGATATCTCTTCAAATTTCAAACAATTCTTACCTATAAAAAGTGTTTCCATAATAATCTCTTGCTAAACCGAATTTACTACCTTTATGAGAAATATTTATCCGTTGAAAAGCATTAATTTTGCAGCTTAATTAGCACAAACCGAATGAGCGAAGATAAAAGTTTCAAAATCAAAGCCCTTGTGGATGTTATCGTAAAGGGAATGCAAGAAAAAAAAGGTGAAAATATCACAGTAGTTGATTTAAGAGATATTGATAATGCGGCTTGCGATTACTTTGTAATCTGCAATGCCAACTCTAACACACAGGTAAATGCAATTGCTGGTTCTATACAGAAAGAAACACTAGAGACTCTAGGCGATAAAGCTTGGAACAAAGAAGGTACTGATAATGCTGAATGGGTTTTAATGGACTATGTAAATGTAGTGGTTCATGTTTTCCAAACTCCAGTACGCGACTTTTATGCCCTAGAAGAATTATGGGGCGATGCAAAAATTACATCTATCGAATCGAATTAAAAGAATGGCTAAAAAACAAAATACTATAAAACCAAAGGCTACACCTAAAAGGACTAGCAATAAAAAGGCGAGTCCAAAAGGGAAAAACCAAATGCCAAAATTCAATTTTTATTGGATTTACGGTATCGTTGCTTTCCTATTGGTTTCTATGTTGTTCACGAACGAGCTTGCGAACTTTTCTGCTGAAACGAACCGTCAGACACTCATCCATGAATATATCAAAAACAAGGATGTTGAGAAGATTGAGATTATCCAAAATAAAAACATTGCCAATATTTTCATCAAAGAGGAAGCACTCGACGCTAGCCGTCATCGAGAAGTGGCTGATCCTGCTTTTGGTGAAGGTAAAAATCCTGGACCTCACTATTTCATTAAAATAGGTGCTTCGGAAGTCTTTGAAACAAAAATAGAAGAAGCTCAAGACGATTTTCATTTTACTGAAAGCGAGAGAGTTCATGTATACTACAATAACGATCCTAGTATTTGGGATAGCTTCTGGGCTTGGATGCCTTTCATATTCTTAATTTTCATCTGGTTATTCTTCATGCGAAGAATGAGCGGTGGAGCTGGTGGAGGGGGTGGCCCTGGTTCTCAGATTTTCAATATTGGAAAATCGAAAGCGCAATTATTTGATAAAGAGGCCGAAATAAAAACAACATTTAACGATGTAGCTGGTCTTGAGGGAGCCAAAGAAGAAGTTCAAGAAATTGTAGACTTCTTAAAGAGTCCTGAAAAATATACCAAACTAGGTGCTAAAATACCTCGTGGAGCCTTATTAGTAGGGCCTCCTGGGACAGGTAAAACACTCTTAGCAAAAGCCGTAGCTGGTGAAGCTCAAGTTCCTTTCTTCTCTCTTTCGGGATCCGACTTTGTGGAAATGTTTGTAGGTGTGGGTGCTTCAAGAGTACGCGACCTTTTCAAAAAAGCCAAAGACAAAGCTCCTGCGATTATCTTTATCGATGAAATTGATGCCATCGGTAGAGCACGTGGTAAAAACCAAATGACTGGGGCAAACGACGAGCGCGAAAACACCTTAAACCAACTCTTAACTGAGATGGATGGTTTTGGCACCAGCGACCACGTTATTATCCTTGCCGCCACTAACCGTGCTGATATTCTCGATAGAGCATTGGTTCGTGCGGGACGTTTCGACCGACAGATATACGTTGATTTACCTGAATTAAACGAGCGCAAAGAAATCTTTGAAGTTCACCTGAAACCACTTAAGGTTGATAAAAAACTAGATATAGATTTCTTAGCCAAGCAAACACCTGGTTTCTCGGGTGCCGACATTGCTAATATGTGTAACGAAGCTGCCTTGATAGCGGCTCGTAAAAACAAAAAGAAGGTTGAAAAACAAGATTTCTTAGATGCCGTTGACCGTATCATCGGTGGTTTAGAGAAAAAGAATAAAATCATTTCGAAGCAAGAACGCGAGGTTATTGCCTTCCACGAGGCAGGGCATGCTACGGTTGGCTGGATGCTCGAACATGCTCCCCCTCTCGTAAAAGTAACGATTGTTCCTCGCGGGAAATCTTTAGGTTCCGCTTGGTACCTTCCCGAAGAACGTCAGATTACTACTAAGGAACAGATGATGGACGAGATGTGTGCTGCTTTAGGTGGTAGAGCCGCAGAACAAGTTATTTTCGGGAAAATATCTACAGGAGCATTAAGCGACTTGGAGAAAGTTACTCGTCAAGCAACCTCTATGGTAGCTGTTTACGGCTTGAACGAAAAGATAGGAAACATCTCTTATTACGATTCTTCAGGACAAAATAGTAGCTTCATGAAACCTTATAGCGAGCACACTGCCCGCATCATCGATGAGGAAGTAAGAGCCCTTACTGACGAAGCATACAAAAGAGCTATAAAGGTCTTAGAGGAAAATAAAGATTCTTTAACTAAATTAGCTCAAGAACTTTTAGACAAGGAGGTAATCTTTAAAGAAAATCTGGAAAAGATTTTCGGAAAAAGACCTTGGACAAGAGAAGAAAAAGTTACGCTAAACACAACTAAAACTCAAGAGGCCCCAAAGGCTAGTGAGGAGTCAGAAAAGAATGAAGAAAAGCCTGTTCAATAAGTTCCTTGGAATAGTAATCCCCTCATTGCTTGAGTCGAAAAGTGAATTGACGACTGATGAGTTGGAAGAACAAGAAAAGTTTAGTCTAGATCCCAACGATCCGGCGGATGTTACTTTCGCTAAAGTATTTACCAAAAATGGTGGTAAATTCTTTTACTGTGACGACGTTGAGAATTTCCGACACAATCTAAAAAGTTTATTGCAAGAATCGCCTTGGCAAAAGCCTTACTGTAGTGATCAATCGGTAAGAGATATTTTAGCTCCCATAGACTTTTTTTACGAGGACAATCATCAAAATGCTGATTTTGCCATTAGCACGTGTGAGTTTTTAGTTGGTTTTAACGGAGCCATCATGGTATCGGGTGAACAAACTAAAAATGTAAAGATTGAGGCATTACCTGATACCTTAATCATTGTTGCTTATACTTCACAAATCGTGAAAAATATTGGCGAAGGATTAAGAGGTGTACAAACAAAATACGGTAACAAACATCCTGTGGTAACTACTATCCGTACGAAAGATTCAGTTTCGATGATTAGTGATACAGATAGAGCTAAAGATCTCTATGTATTCCTTGTTGAAGACTTTAAAGAGCATCGATGAATAATCTAACACAACGAATCCTTACTGGATCAGTTTATGTTGGCCTTATGCTTTTTGCAGCTACACGCCCGGTATTTATTGGCTCCCTACTAGCATTGGCTGCAGTAATTGGTGGTTTTGAACTCAAAAATATATTCGCAAAACAAAATATCGACTTCGATATTTGGCCTGCTACAATTTTAGGTTTGAGCGCTTATGCTACTGTGCTTCACCCTGAAGTAAAGGCTCTGCTAATTGTAGGTATATTTATTTATTTCATCAGCCTACTTTATAGACCAAAAAGCAATTCACTAGAGCTAATAGGTAGCTTATTCACGAGTCTTTCGTATATATTCATCCCCTTAGCTTTGGTAATCCCTATCGGCTACCAAAGCGGAACATACGAGCACAAAACACTCATGGGATTGTTAATCTTAATATGGTCCTCAGACTCTTGGGCCTATGTTTCGGGAAGAATATTTGGGAAGCGTAAATTATTCGAGAGACTCTCTCCGAACAAAACTTGGGAAGGTTTTTGGGGCTCTGTTATTCTAACCAGTGCAACCGGCTATTTATTATCTATTTGCGGATTTGGTCTCAGTAATATAGAGTGGGTTGTTTTAGGAGCAATTACCGTATTTATAGCAACTGCTGGAGATCTATTCCAATCGATGTTAAAAAGAGCCTCAGGCATTAAAGATTCTGGAAATATATTGCCTGGACACGGAGGTATTCTAGATCGTTTTGACTCAATATTATTTTGTCTTCCGGCCTATTACATTTACTTTTATTACTTGAGTCCAGCGCTTAAACTTTAAACAAGACAACATGTTTCATAAAGAAGGATTTGCAATAATTAGAAACACCCTAACAGCCTTAGTAGCTATAAATGCTGCTGCTTGGTATTTTGCCGGTGGTTTTTTCTGGCCAGTATTATTACTAATGTTCGCCTCGGCAGTATTTGCCATTTTGGTTTTACAGTTTTTCAGAAACCCAAAACGAAACACCCTACTAAATGCCAATCATATTATTGCTCCTGCCGACGGAAAAGTAGTGGTAATTGAAGAAGTAGTAGAACATGAATTCTTTAAGGATAAGCGAATTCAGGTTTCCATTTTTATGTCGCCACTTAATGTGCACGTTAATAGATACCCAATTACTGGAGAAGTAAAATACGCAAAATATCACCCTGGTAAATTCTTGGTGGCATGGCATCCTAAATCTTCTATCGAAAACGAGAGAACTACCATAGTAGTAGAAAATCAAACTACGGGTCCGATACTTTTCCGTCAGGTAGCAGGTGCGGTTGCACGACGTATTATCATGTACTCTAAAAAAGGTGATCAAGCGACTCAGGGAGCCGATATGGGCTTTATTAAGTTTGGATCGCGCATTGACATCTTCTTGCCTTTAGACGCAAAATTAAACACGAATATCGATGATGCAGTAAGAGGTGGTGAAACGGTAATCGCTACTTGCTAAAACAAATCGATTAATTCTTTTAAGTGGGCTATTTCATAGCACACTTTTTTGTTTTCGGCCTTTTTTTGAGGATTGAAAAACACCGATTGAATCCCTAAATTTTCAGCTGGCAGACAATCTACTTCTAGACTATCGCCAATCATGACACTTTCGTGAGCGAGCGCTCCAGCATTGTTTAGGGCATGCGTAAAAATATCGCTGTGGGGTTTTCGAACTCCTGCCTGTTCTGAGGTAATGACATTTTGAAAGTAATGGTCCAAATTGGAAGCCTTAATTTTTAGATGCTGAACCTCTTCGAAGCCATTGGTAATAATATGCAGCTGATAACGCTTATTTAAATAATCTAAGACCTCAATACATCCCGCTAAAAGGTTCACTTTTACAGGACATCTTTTAATATAGGCATCCCCTATTCGCTCGGCAAGCACAACATCATCTACCCCGAAAAATAAAAGTGCCTGATAGAAACGCGTTGAACGCAAATCCTGCTTGCTAATCTCGTCCTTTCGATACAAATCCCACAGAGCATCATTTATCTCAATATACTTATGGTAGAAAGCATCAAAAGAATACACGCCTAAGCCTTGAAGTTCTATTTCATTATAGAGTTCTAAAAGGGTCTCTCTAGAATTTAAATTGAAATCCCAAAGGGTGTGGTCCAAGTCGAAAAACAGATGTTTAATAGGCATCAAAAAAGAGGAATAGATAAGTAGAAATAGTTGCTGACCATAAAATTACAGCTATCGACATGAAAATCAATGCCATTTTTTTGTGGGCCCCATAATAACGAGCAGCCAAAAATGCTCCTACAGGAATGGTAATTAGTATAGGCGAAAAAATGGCTAAACCAAAAAGACCATAGGTGCGAATTAAATTCACGAACATCTTATTTTTCTTTGTAAAGACCTTTCGGCCTTTATTCAAAGGCTTAAAAAAAATAGGGAAAAAACTCACAATTCTAATCCCTAAGAAATAAAACACAATGAGCCCTAATATTCCTCCGAAGGAGCAAAATACTATGGTTTCAAGATAGGCAAAACCAAGAGCTTTCGCAATAAATGGCCCTGCAGAAAACTTTACCATGCTGGATAAAATCACTATTAATATTTCATACCATTGTCCCATACTATTTCAGCATTCTAAGTATTAAAGGTAATCGGTTTATTTCTAGGTTTTGGTAGGAATGATTTTCAGTTCCAAAGCCTTTGTAAAAGCGCGCCAAATCAGCATCGTTGGAGCCCTCAAAATCGAAAGCCAGCCCAGTATTTGCAGCCTCTTTAATAAAGGAGTTAATTAAGAAGCTCATGGCTCCCTTCTCTTTTCCTTCAATCGTATTTCCAGTAAATAACAAAATAACTCTTTTGGCAGCGAAAAGCAAGAACATACCAGAAAGGGCTCTATTACCCTCTCCATAAGCCATCCAAAGCTGCCCACAATGTCGGTGTAGAGCAGCGTGCATTAATAGTTCCAAACTCTGGTATTGCTCATCCTTTAAATGCCCAAGATCCTTACCTCTATTTGATCGAAACATGCGAATCAATTCTTTAGGGCTATCATTTTTAAAAAGCGTTAAGCCCTGCTTTAAGGCCTTTTTAATGTTACGCTTGTTATTCGTCGAATAGCCCGAGTAAAGAGACTCATAATCCTTACTTAAATCTAGAATATAATTGACATTCTCTTTCAAGTGAACCCCTTTAATTTCACCAATCGGTGCAGGGTTATTCATATTTAAATCAACATAACGAAAGTGCTTCGGAATAGCATTGATAAAATCATTACTGCTCTCTAGGGCTTCGCAAGTACGTGAAAACAAACCCAGTTGTTGCACCCAAAAAGGAGTGTACAGATAGCTTATTCCTAGTTTTTGTTTAAAAGGAAGAGGAAAGACTGCTTCGTAATCATTAAGTACCAGCGCATCCCAATGGGAACAAACAACATCTAAATACCAAGAGAAGGCATAAGGAAGACTATTTACCGCCCCCTTAATACATTGATCCCATTTTTCGGTATCTAAGTTTTCGTATTTTATATACTTTATCATGCAAATACTTCTGCAAGTGTGAATTCATAAACTTGTTTCCAATCTTTCCAATGGCGATTGTCACTCACCGTTTCGTTGTGCCATAAACTGATAAAAGTCCCATTTACATGCTTCACCTTATCAATAATCTCCTTGGTAAGATATTGGGCTTCGTCAACGGTCAATTCCATATACTCGTTCAAAGTACCATCCATGATAGCAAAAGGATGTAAAATCAAATTGGTCTCCATCTCCACATCTAAATTGTAAAAGGGAAATGGCAAAGAGGTTCCTGCACGGAATCCCACCTGCGATGCATAGCCCATGGTATAATCTTCTTGAATTCCTAAATCGATTAAACGCTTATAGGATCCTGGAAGATCTAATTTTAAAAAGTGCTGTCTACTGCGCACTACTTCTCTATTGACAATCGCTTCGAGTCTTCTGATTTCTTTGGGCAACTTTGTTTCGTATTCATTTGACGCCCATGAGGGATGAATACCCACCTTCACATAATCCGCCATCGATTTTATCAAAGCTTGAAAACGCTTACTGGTCACTGGGATATTTTTATCATTATGACCATAATCAGCTAATAAGAAGAAGTAAATAGACTCAAAATTGTATTTATTCTGCATATGCAATAAATACTCAAAAGTATCGTAGGGATCTTTTTCGAGCTTTCGAAATACTCGCAACCGTTTTGCTATATCAGCAAAGTCAAAATTGATGATTGAACGAGATATAGATCCCAAAGTTCTAAACAGCCCTTTTTCGCGGTAGCAATATGCATTATCTACATCAATGGTGTTTATATATTTAAAGCTACGAGCAGGAACCTTAAATTCGGGAAACTTTGTCTGTATGGCTTTCACCAAATCTTCCAACCAGGATTCAATGATAGGCTCTTGTAAAAACCCGTTTTTATAGGCCAAGCTTTCTTTAGCCGGGAAGCGTTGAAAACGATCTTTAATATGAGGTAAATATTCTTCGTACCGACTCAATAAATAGAAACTACTCGCGAAGACATCAAAAGGCATGGCCGAATTATCAGACACCTCAAAAAAGGTTTTCTTACCATTAAAAGTCTTTACATGAATATCTTGGTCAACAATTCCCTTTTCAAATAATAAGTCGTGCGATTTAAAATACAACTCACTCCCCAAAGGGTTTCGCGTATAAGAGAATTTCACTCCATTGGCTGCAATAAACTCTTCTACCTGATTGGTAAAGCGAACCTCAGTTGACAAAAACTTAGTAAAAACAGTTCTAAAGGCATAGCGAAGCCTAGGGCTTACATGATGTGTATATACGAGTATCATGAAAGGTTAATCAGTATTTGTTCACAGATATATTCCGCACTTTTAGCATCACCAAAAATAGGTGGATACGAAAGAGCTTCTTGGTAATAGTAGCTATCAAATTGCTTTTTCAACAATTCAGAATCAGCATCTACCAAAGTGGCATTTCCTTGTTCTACAATTTCTACCCATTCCGTTTCTGGGCGAAGAATCAAACAAGGTTTCTCAAAAAAGTAAGCTTCCTTTTGCACACCTCCAGAATCGGTAATCACCATTTTACAATTGGCTTCTAAACTAATCATCTCTAAATAAGATGCAGGATTAATGACTTTGATATAAGGGTGTTTGTAAAAAGCATATAATTCATCGGTAGTCATATGCATTTGCAGTGCCTTCCTCGTACGTGGATGCATAGGAAATACCATTGGGATTCGATATGATTCACTCAGTTGCATCAAGGAAGAGCAAATGCTCAATAGACGTTCTGGCACATCAGTGTTTCCAGGGCGATGCATAGTCACCAAAACGAATTTATCATTTTCTAAATGATGTTTTTCTAAGAGTTCGTCTGTAGAAAACTGGGCGTAATATTGGGCGTTGTCATACATAATGTCGCCACAAGCAATAATCTTTGGATGGTCGGCACTACAAGGTTCTTGATTGTCAATACGCATCCCCTCGTTCACCAAGTTGGTAATTGCTGTTTGAGTAGGGCAAATTAGAAGGCTCGAACAATGATCGCATAAAATGCGGTTAATTTCCTCGGGCATCGACTTGTTAAAGGAACGCAAACCTGCCTCTACATGTACAATTGGAATCTGTAATTTAGAAGCGGCTAAAGCGCCAGCAAGAGTGGTATTTGTATCGCCGTACACTAATAAAGCATCGGGCTTTTCTTTCTCAAGAACTTTTGAAAACTCTGCTAATATCTCAGCAGTTTGAAGCGCATGTCCTTCACCATTAAGCGAAAAAGTATAATTCGGCTTTGGGATGGCTAATTCCTCAAAAAACACCTCAGACATATTTGCATCAAAATGTTGCCCACTGTGAACGATCACTTCAGATATATTATCGGCGAAAGAATTCTGGATAGCGCGACTAATAGCGGCCGCTTTAATAAATTGAGGACGCGCTCCGATGAGCGTGAGAATCTTGAACATTTAATATTGCTTTTTAACAAATGTAACGAAATGGATTATAACCTTCCTTGGTCAGCAAAACTAAAATAAGCTATATCCGAAACGATTAAATGATCTAATACTTGTATATCCATATACGAAGCCGCTTTTTTCATCTTATTGGTTACGTCTACATCCGCTTTACTCGGCTCAAGAGTCCCCGAAGGATGATTATGACAGAGTACTAACGCTGTGGATTTCAACTCTAAAGCCCTCTTCAGAATTAAGCGAACATCAACTATAGTAGCCGTCATACCACCCGCGCTAATTTGCTCTTTACACAATACCTTATTCGCATTATTCAGATAAAGCACCCAAAACTGTTCGGTTGTCAAATCTTCCAAAAGCGGGGCCATCAAATCGTAGGCATCATTACTCGTACTTATCTTAACACGATTAACAGCTTCACTCAATCGTCTGCGCCTACCCAATTCTAAAGCAGTCATAATCGTAATAGCCTTGGTACTACCAATACCTTTAACCATCATTAGATCTTGCAGGTCCATTTTAGCTAATGCCGAAAGGTTGTTTTCTGAGAGTTGTAAAATCTCTTGAGATACTGCTAAGGCTGAACGATTGCGAGTACCCGACCGAATGAGTATAGCGAGAAGTTCACTATCGCTTAATGCATCTTTACCTTTTGAAATGAATTTTTCGCGTGGACGATCGTTTACCGACCATTCTTTAATTGAATGTTGATACATAATTTCATTGATCTATTATATTATTATTCTTTCATTAAAGATAACAAAAAAAGCCCTCCCTATGGGAAGGCTCTTAAATGTAATCTTACTCTAAATTATAGAGTAGCTACTTTTTTAGCAACTTTAGATTTCAAGTTAGCAGCTTTGTTTTTGTGGATAGTACCACGCTTTACTAACTTATCAATCATTGCTACTAATTTAGGTATTGCACCTACTGCAGCATTCTTATCAGTTTCGGCACGTAAATCTCTAAGAGCGTTACGCATCGTTTTGTGATAGTATTTGTTGTTAAGAGCTTTCGGCTTGTCAGAGCGAAGTCTTCTTAGTGTTGATTTGTGATTAGCCATAATCTAGTGCTTAGCTGTTACATTTTTTTTTAGTAGTCCGTAGGGGAATCGAACCCCTGTTGCATGGATGAAAACCATGAGTCCTAACCCCTAGACGAACGGACCTTAATCCTTTATAGGGGTGCAAATTTAATGAGAAATTTGAAACCTACAAAGATTTAATAATAAAAGAACGTTTTCTTTTGTAGTCCGTAGGGGAATCGAACCCCTGTTGCATGGATGAAAACCATGAGTCCTAACCCCTAGACGAACGGACCGTGCGAAGCATTTTGCTTTAGCGAGTGCAAATGTAGTAAAATAATTTGCGCGCAAAAACCTATTTACAGAAAAATAATTGCTTTTTCCGAAGCCCTAGATATCAAAAAAATAAGGAGCTGTAATTCAGCTCCTTATTTGATATTCTTAATATGCTTTTGCAAACAAGACCCTCTGTTTTGATGGGTTTCCCGTAAGTATACACTTACCATCTTCCTCTACTGTGTCCAAAGGAATACAACGAATAGTAGCCTTGGTTAGGTCTTTAATTTTGTTCTCCGTTTCGGCAGTACCGTCCCAGTGACAAGACAAGAAACCAGTTTTTGTTTCCAAGACCTCTTTAAAGGTTTCAAAGTCATCCACTTTAGTGATGTGCTCATCTCTAAAGTCTAATGATCTTTGGAATAGATTTTTTTGGATTTCCTCAAGAAGTGCAGGAACCTTAGTTTCCACCTCTTCCATAGGCATATATTGTTTCTCTAAAGTATCTCTTCGAGCTACCTCTACAGTTCCTTTCTCCAAATCTTTAGGTCCAATAGCAATGCGCACAGGAACACCTTTCAATTCGTACTCATTAAATTTCCAACCTGGTTTATGTGTCGTACGATCGTCGTATTTCACTGTAACACCTTTGGCTCTTAGGGCTTTTATAAAACCTTCAGCCTTGGCAGAAATTTCTTCTAATTGTTCGTCGGTACGGTGAATAGGCACAATAACTACTTGCCAAGGCGCTAAGTTTGGAGGTAAAACCAATCCGTTATCATCGGAATGAGTCATCACTAAGGCTCCCATCAAACGAGTAGAAACACCCCATGAAGTAGCCCAAACATACTCTAAACCTCCTTCCTTTGTCTGGAACTTAACATCGAATGCTTTCGCGAAGTTCTGACCTAAAAAGTGAGATGTCCCCGCCTGAAGTGCCTTACCGTCTTGCATTAACGCCTCAATACAGTAAGTTTCTAATGCTCCAGCAAAACGCTCCGACTCACTTTTCACCCCTTTAATTACGGGGATAGCCATAAAGTCCTGAACGAAATCGGAATATATATTACACATTAGTTGCGCTTCTGTTAAAGCCTCCTGTCGTGTAGCATGAGCAGTATGTCCTTCTTGCCATAAGAATTCAGTAGTACGCAAAAACAAACGCGTACGCATTTCCCAACGCACTACATTCGCCCATTGGTTCACCAAAATTGGCAAATCTCTATATGATTGAACCCACTTGCGGTAGGTATGCCAAATAATAGTCTCCGAAGTAGGCCTTACAATAAGTTCCTCTTCCAACTTTGCATCTTCATCAACAATAATCCCTTTACCATTTGGATCGTTTTTCAAGCGGTAATGAGTAACTACCGCACATTCTTTTGCAAAGCCATCTACATGAGATGCCTCTTTACTGAAATACGATTTTGGTATGAGTAAGGGGAAATAAGCATTTACATGCCCTGTTTCCTTGAACTTCTTATCGAGTTCTGCCTGTATCTTTTCCCATATAGCATAACCATAAGGTTTGATAACCATACATCCGCGAACACCTGAGTTCTCGGCCAAGTCGGCTTTCACCACCAACTCGTTATACCATTTCGAGTAGTCTTCCGTTCTACTAGTAAGCTTCTTTGCCATGTTTCTGAGAGAAATTGGAATAATATTTGCTAACTTAGCTATATGATATAGCCGCTGCAAAGCTAACAAATTAGCGATTACAAAATATCCCCATAGGAATAATTCCGAACCAATACTTGTCTAATAGTTAAAGGAGGGTTTTAAAATGAAAAGTTTTCTGAAAATATTCAACACTATTTTCTTCGTCTTCTCAATATCACTGTGTGCTCAAGACAACCAGAGATGGTATGCCGACGATATTTATTACGACAGTAATGAGAAGGAAGTTATCTATACAGAAGTCATCGAATATACTGATGATTATGATACGCTCAACAATCGAGATTATTATTTCGACGAGGATGAGATGTCTTACAGTATGCGAATCAATAGATTTCACCGAGATTATTACGGTAGTTCTATTAGCTTCAACTACGGAGTTTTCCACGACCCTTTTTGGGGTATAGGCTTTGGATACGGAAACTATTACTGGGATGACTGGTGGTACTGGAATTCACCTTATTATTCTTCGTGGTATTACCAACCTTACTGGGGACACCACTACAACTGGTACTCACCGTGGTACAATCACCATTATTACGGCTGGAACAATCCATACTACTGCCACAATGGTTACTATGCTTATGGAGATGGTTATTATTCAAGCAACAACACATACAGCTATGGACCGCGCAATGCGATGAACACCAATTTATCAGAACAAATAGTAAATAGGGAGCCTCGGACAATAGTACAAAATAAAGAAGCAGCAAGAAGAGTAACGCTTGATCACACCAAGACTGTTACTTCACCTAAAGATCAAATAAAGAGAGAGTCTGCAACAAGTACTTATACGCCACGAAAACGATACGAATACACTAATAGTGGCAACAAGGCCACTTCAAGACAACAGACCAAGTCATATAATAAGACACAAAGAACTAAGCGTTCGAGCTCAAAGAGCTATAATTCCTCAAGAAGCAACAGTAGCACTAAGAGCTATAGTCCTTCTAAATCGAACAATTCAAACAGTCGTTCTTCACAATCATCAAGAAGACCGAGATAAAATAAAATTATATGAAAGCCATATACAGTTTAGTAACAGCCCTATTCATAGGGCTGTCTTTGCAAGCACAAAACCATATTGATGCCCTGCGTTTTTCACAAGAATCTCTTTGGGGAACTGCTCGATTTGTATCCATGGGTGGTGCTTTTGGCGCCTTAGGTGGTAATGCGAGTTCTGCGAGTCACAACCCTGCAGGAATTGCCGTTTACTCGAGTGGAGAAAATAGCACTACACTTTCCTTTATCAACTTAGAAACAACCACCGACTACTATAGTGGTGACAATGCTAGCTTGATAAGTAGAACGGGGAATATTAGACTACCGAACATCAATCGTGTAAGCGCTAATATTTTCGCACCTGAAGAAGCCGGTGATTGGAATCGTTTCAACTTTGCATTGGGTTACAATACCCTTCATAATTTTGACCATGATATTGAGATTTCAGCCAATCAGAGTACCGACTCTTATATTGACTATATAGTTGGTCAGTCACAAGGAAAGGTCTACGAAAACCTAGACACTTTTGGTGAGCAATTAGCCTTCGACACTTATTTAACAGACACCATAGGCTCCACAACTAATTATATAGGAGCTGCCTCTGGTGCTCATGCTAAAGACCAATATTTCAAATCGAACCGTTCTGGGATTATCAACGAGATATACCTAAGTTTTGGTACTGCTTATAAGAACAAACTATTTCTTGGGGCAACTATTGGCTTTCCAACCATTTCATATACTGAAGAGAATCACATTCGCGAAAGCAATTTTGAAGACCCTTCTAGCGATTTGACTTCATTCGACTATAGAAGTACTTTGAGTATTGACGGCTCGGGGATAAACCTAAAATTGGGCTTGATTTATAAATTAGAAAACTGGCTCCGCTATGGATTTGCCATACATACACCTACTTACTTCAATGTAAACGAAGAATACTGGTCGGATATGCATACCGTTTTTGATAATGGAGATAATTATTATTTAAAATCACTTTATATCGGAATAAACGATTACGACTTGAGAACTCCTTTTAAAGCGATTAACAGTCTTGCAATTGTAATCAACAAAAGAGCCTTATTAAGTGTCGATTATGAATATCTAGATTATTCGATGGCACAACTAAGTTCTGAGATTTACAGCTACCAAAATGCAAACGAGACTATTGAATCTAGCTATTCGAACAGCTACAACCTTAAACTAGGCGCCGAATGGCGTGCTCACCCACAGTTAAGCCTTCGAGCTGGTTACAGCTATTATGGCAGCCCATATGTAGGTGAATTGAACGATGCATCAATAGAATACCTTACCATGGGGTTAGGCTTAAACATCAATCAATACTTCTTTGATTTGGCAATGGTCAATATGATTTCTGAAGAAGACTATATGATTTACACTAATGCTAATCCAGCAAGCATACAAACCGAATCATCCCATATGTTATTCACTATGGGGATGAAATTCTAATAAAATATTCAACAAAAAAAGGCTTCCAAATGGAAGCCTTTTTTTTTTGTTTTATGATAGTTAACTATTCTTCGTCAACACCAGCCATCAACTTATCAACAAGGATACGACCACAGTGTTCACAAACAATCACTTTCTTACGAGCAGAAATATCCATTTGTCTTTGAGGTGGCACTGTATTAAAACAACCACCACAAGCATCTCTAAGAACTGGAACTACGGCCAAACCGTTACGAACACTACCTCTTAAACGCGTATAAGCATTTAACAAACGCTCATCGATAACTTTCTCAGCAACGCCAGAATCTTTCAATAGCTTCGTCTCATCCTTTTGCGTTTCAGCGATGATGTTATCCAATTCAGACTTCTTAATATCTAGATCTTCAGTACGGTCTGATAAACGATTTTTCGCCCCCTCAATCACATCTACTTGAGACATGATAGACATCTTAGTTTCCTTGTTACGCTTCTCAGCCAATTCGATTTCCAAATTTTGGTATTCAATCTCCTTATTCAAAGAATCGTATTCGCGGTTGTTGCGAATATTCTTTAACTGCTCATCGTATTTTTCAATTAAAGCTTTCGCATCCTTAATAGTAGCGTTTTTCTCTTTAACAGAAGTTTCAAAAGAACCAATTTCATCGTTCACTTTTGAAACACGAGTCTGCAATCCTTCGATTTCATCCTCTAAATCTTGAACCTCCAAAGGAAGTTCTCCACGTAAAATCTTAATCTTATCGATTTCAGTGTCTATAGATTGAAGTTTATATAAAGCTAATAGCTTTTCTTCAACGGTAGCTTGTTTTGCTTTTGCCATCTTTTTATAGATAATTTATTGGATTGGTATTTACCTCCGACAAACGAACTGCAAATTTAGGAAAATTTTCGCGAAGAAAATCAGCAATTAAGTCCATTGTATACTGTTCACTTTCGTGATGCCCAATATCGGCAATTATGACCTTGTTTTCGGCATCAAAAAACTCGTGATATTTAAAGTCTCCAGTAATGAAAACATCAGCACCAGCGCGAATTGCATCCTTGAGAAGGAAGCTTCCAGCACCACCACAAAGTGCTACTTTTTTGATGCTTTTATTTAACAAAGAAGTATGACGAACACAGTCGGTTTTCAACTTTTCTTTTATGGATTTTAAGAATTCCACCTCTTCGACCGCCTTTGGAAGCTCACCCACCATTCCCGAACCTATATATTGATGTTCGTTATCGAGGCTGTAAATACTATGAGCGATTTCTTCATAAGGATGAGAATTACGCAAAGCCCTTAATACATTCGACTCCTGATGAGCAGCGAAAACCAACTCAATACGTTCTTCTATAACTAGCTCACGAACACCACTTTCACCAATAATAGGATTTGCTTTATCGCTAGGCTTAAAAGTGCCTTGACCTTCCATGCTGAAATTACATTCGCTGTATTCTCCAATCGAGCCTGCACCAACTTCAAAAAGTGCTTTTCGCACTATTTCGGCTGAATCTTTAGGAACATAAGTGACTAACTGTTTAATCAACCCTTTTTTCGGAGCCAAAACACGCGTATTTTCTAAGCCCAATCTGTCGGCCATCATTTTACTAACGCCCGTATCTACATTATCTAAATTGGTATGAATCGCGTAAAGAGCGATGTCATTTTTGATTGCTTTTACAACTGTGCGCTCCACATAATCCTTCCCTGTTAAAGACTTCAAGCCCTTAAACACTATCGGATGATGCGAAACAATCACATTGCAATTCTGAGCAATTGCCTCATCAACAACAGCCTCAACACAATCTAAGCTCACCAAAACACCTTTTACATCTTGACTTGGATCACCTACTATCAAGCCACTATTATCATAGGACTCTTGATAGGCTAAAGGCGCCCATTCTTCTAATTTCCCGCAAAGCTCTCGAAGATTCATATTCTCTATTTTCAGGCAAAATAATGGATTTTTTCCAATAGCAATCATCTAGAGATTGTGTATTTTCGAAAAATGAATTTCATTAAAATCATACTAAGCCCTTTTGCTTCGATATACGGAGCGATTACAAGCGCTAGAAACCTCCTCTTCAACTGTGGTATTTTAAAATCATACCACTCCAAAATCCCAGTGATAAGTGTGGGTAATCTAAGTCTGGGAGGTACAGGTAAAACACCCCATGTTGCCTATATATTAGACTTAGTGAAGATGAAAAATCGCGCTGTAATTAGTAGAGGTTATAAGCGCAAGACTAAAGGTATGATTGAGGGTGATACCAAAATTCACAGCGCTAAGGATCTCGGTGACGAGCCCCTTGAGCTACTCACGAAATTTGAGGGGCCAAACTTCAAGATGATTGTGGAAGCAGAAAGAAGGAAGGCGCTACAATATCTAGAAAATCATTCGGACAAAAGCGACATTATTATCTTAGACGATGCTTTCCAGCATCGCTATGCCCATAGAGATCTCAATATTCTCTTAAGCGATTATTCGAATCCTTTTTATGCTGACTTTATCGTTCCTATGGGGAGGTTGCGCGAAAGCCGAAAGGGAGCTCAACGAGCTGATATCATTATAGTAACTAAATGCCCAAAAGAGATCAGTAAAAAAGAACAAGAGGAAATAAGAAAGAAAATTGAAAATTACAGTAAGTCCTCTGTTTACTTTTCTCAAATCAGCTATAAAGGCTTAATTGACAAGGACAATAGTATAGTGCCATTAGATAGCAACAAAAAATACCTTCTAATTACAGGTATAGCAAACCCCACTCCTATCTACGAATACCTAGCAGAAAATAAAATTCATTTTGCAGCAAAGAAATACTCCGACCATCACAATTTCTCAAGAAAAGACATTCAAGATATTGTAAAGAAAAGTGAAAATTGCGATGGGATTATTACTACCGAAAAAGATTGGATGAGACTACAAGAAACAGTAGTCTCAAAACTTATCTCAATTGGGATGTATAGATTAATTATTGGAATAAATTTTGTGAACTCTGAACAAGATAAAAACTTCCAAAAGCAAATAATTAACTTAGCTCCTTAAGCTTACTTAAAATCAATATCATGAAAAAACTACTCAGCACAATCTTCAGCATTCTATGTCTTAACTCATTCGCACAAAGTGGTGAGAATTTAGATTTACTTTTCCACTGGGATGACGAAAATATTGTAGGAACTACTTGGTACGACAATGCCTACAACGAGATATGGGGTCTTGTTGTCGATGGTCGAGAATTCGCCGTTATAGGCTCTACTGCTGGGACACATATTTTTGATGTAACAGATCCTGTAAACAGCGAACAAGTACAATTTATTCCCGGTGCTGCCATAGGCCCTGCAATTATTCATCGCGACTACCACGATAGAAATGGGTATATGTATGCTGTGAGTGACGAAGGAAATAGCACACTTCAAATTATCGACATTAGTCAATTACCAGATACAGCGATTGTAGTTTACGATTCGAATGAATTGATTAAAACCTCTCACAATATTTTTATCGACGAAGCAAAAGATATCCTCTACGCATGTAATGTTCGAGACGGCTCAGGCGGTTGGTCAACTTCTTTGGTGATTTTCGATATTCAGGATCCAACAAACCCAACACATTTATTAGACTATGCTATCCCTACGGGAGGTGGCGTTCACGATATGTGGGTAAAAAACGATACGGCCTTTCTTAATAATGGAAACAACGGCTTATATGTTGTTGACTTTTCTGACTTATCAAACCCTAGTATCATCGGTTCTTTAACAGAATATCCTGACAAAGGATACAACCATTCAGGATGGCCTACGGCCGACATGAGTACCTATATTATGGCAGATGAAGATTGGGGTCTCGATATGAAAGTTCTAGATATCAGCAACTTGTCGGACATTACCGTTACAGCTACATTTAGCTCTGAAGTACATGCCAACTCAATTCCTCACAACCAAATTGTGAAAGGAGATCATGTATATGTTTCTTCCTACCATGATGGATTACAGGTTTACAATATTGCCGACCAAACAAACCCGATAAAAGTGGCCTATTTTAACACCTATTTATTGGGCGATCATACTTCGTATAGAGGTGCTTGGGGAGTTTACCCATTTTTACCTTCAGGAAACATATTGGTTTCGGATATGCAATACGGCTTGTATGTATTAGCTCCAAGTGGAAACTTCGGCCTAAATAATGCTATTAAAGAAGAGTTAAGCATCTATCCAAACCCAGCTCAATCTTCGTTCCAAGTAAAACTTCCTGAAGAAGATTATAATTTACAGATGAAGATCTACGATTCTAAAGGGAACTTAGTTCTTCAAAAAGCTTCTATCCAAGCTTCTGAAGCTATTAATATTGAGAGCCTAAACACTGGCTTGTATTGGATAAATATAGAAGGTGAAAAAGCTACTTATCAGCAGAAACTTATCAAGCTTTAAGAACTCCACTCCTTCATTGTATTTTGTATCTTTACGCCCAAATTTTTGAGGTATATGTCGATTGATTATAGTAAATACGAAACTGTTATAGGGCTGGAAATTCATGTTCAGCTCAACACTTTAAGTAAAGCATATTGCTCCGACTCCACCAAATATGGATCGGCTCCCAATACGCACATTAGCCCAGTATCTCTTGGACACCCAGGAACATTACCTGTTTCTAACGCCAAAGTTATTGAATACGCTGTGCGACTAGGGTTAGCTTTAAACTGCGATATTAGAGAGCGTAATGAATATGCTCGAAAGAACTATTTCTACGCCGATTTACCGAAAGGATACCAAATTACACAGGATAAAACTCCAATTTGTGACGGTGGTTTTATCAATGTTACTGATAAAGATGGTAATCCTAAACGAATAGATTTAACACGTATTCATATGGAGGAAGATGCCGGGAAAAGTATTCACGACATCGACCCTTTTGATACTCTAATCGACCTAAACCGTGCCGGAATTCCTCTTTTGGAAATCGTATCGGAACCAGTATTGCGATCAGGTGAAGAGGCATACAGCTTTGTTACCGAAGTACGAAAATTGGTTCGCTATCTAGATATCTGTGATGGTAATATGGAAGAAGGTTCTATGCGTTGCGATGCCAATATTTCTGTTCGACTGAAAGGTGAAACAGAATTGCGCAATCGTGTAGAAGTGAAAAATATGAACTCAATCAGAAATGTGCAAAAAGCCATCGAGCTCGAAGCCAAAAGACAGATTGAGGTTTATGAAAACGGTGGTGAAGTAGGTCAGGAAACGAGAAATTATCTGGCTGCAAAAAACATTACAACCGTATTGCGTTCTAAGGAGGATGCTCACGACTACCGATATTTCCCAGAGCCCGATTTATCACCTATTCTTGTTCTAGAGGATTATATCCAAAAAGTAAAAGCTTCACTTCCAGCACTACCTGAGGAGTTGTTTAATAAGTACACCAAAGAGTTTGGCTTATCCGCTTACGATGCACGAAACCTTACCGACACGAAAGGTATTGCACTCTACTTTAATCAAATTACGAGTCATACTAGTGAGTATAAAATGGCAGCCAACATTGTAATGGGACCTTTAAAGTCTCATCTGAATGACAAAGCCATTAATATTGAAGAATTAAACTTCCCAGCATCTCGTATTTCCGAGATGATTGAGTTAATTAAGGATGGTAAAATTGCCAGTTCGAAAGCCAGTAAGGAACTTTTCCCTTTAATGGTCTCGAGCCCTGAACTTAGCCCATTAAAACTAGCCGAAGAAAATCACCTTATTCAAGATTCTGATTCGGATGCTCTTTTGGGAATTGTACAGCAAGCTATTGCTAAATTCCCTGACAAAGCTGAGGCTTACCGCGGTGGAAAGAAAAACCTATTAGGACTATTTATGGGTGAAGTGATGAAACTTTCAAGAGGTAAAGCCGATCCTAAAGTAGCTAACAATTTGATCCGAGAAGAACTCGAAAAATAAATCCATGAAGCAAATATTCTTTGCACTTAGCATAGTTACAGTAGTGCTTTCGGCTTGTCAACCAAAAATGAAAGCTCCTGAAGGAGATTTTAGTATCCATGCAGATATTGAAGGTGTTGACACAATTATCTTCGAAAAGATTGAGGCAAACACCTTATTCCTCATCGATACGCTTTATGCTGTTGATGGCGAATTTGTGGTATCCAACACACTCGAGGGGGAAGCTTTCTTTTTATTGAGAACTCCCGAAGGCGAAGGCATCAACCTTTTGATTAAGAAAGGTGAGCATATTGAAATCGAAGGTCAAAAAACAAACTGGAGTGATAACTATACCGTACAAGGATCTGTAGGCACAATACTTATTCAAGAGCTAAATGATAGACTTGCTAGCTTCGAAATCGCTATCGATGGAATTTACGATGAAGCCAAAGTCGCTCAAAAAGAAGACTTTCAAAGTCTACAAAATCGTTTTAACGAGAACTTTGAAGAACACCGCACTTATCTAAGAAACTATATCGATGAGCATATAGATTCACCCACTGCTATCTTAGCATTATTTCAGGCTGTTAAAGGGGAGAATGTTTTAAACCTCTACGCTGACTTTGAAGTTTACGAGAAGGTGAATAATGCTTTCAAAAAGAATTTACCGTATTCGTCACACACACAATTATTGTCTGAGATTGTCGATATGGCTTTTGCCAAAGATTTCACACTAAAAGATGTAAATGACAAAGACATAAGCTTGAGCGATTTTCAAGGTGACTTAGTATTATTAGACTTCTGGGCTTCGTGGTGCCGCCCTTGTAGAGCTGCTAATCCAGCAATGGTGAAACTCTACGAGAAATACCACCAAGCAGGATTACAGATAATTGGTATATCTTTAGATGGGACTCCTCAACAGCCAAATGCTAAATCCGATTGGATGAAGGCTATTAAGGAAGATGGAATTACTTGGCCTCAACTAAGTGATTTAAAAGGCTGGAAAACATCTGTAAGAGAAAAATATGCCTTTAGAAGTATCCCACATACGGTGTTAATAGCTAAGGATGGTCGCATTATAGGCGAGAACTTACCCCACGAATTGCTAGAAGAAAAAATTGCCGAGGTATTAAATAGATAAATGTCTGCTAAAACAAAAATATATTTCGCCTCCGACTTTCATTTAGGAGTTCCGAGCCATGCCGATAGCATCGCAAGGGAACGCAAGATTGTATCTTGGCTAACTGAAATTCAAAAGGATGCAAGCGAAATATATTTGGTGGGCGATGTATTCGATTTTTGGTTTGAATGGAAACGAGCCGTACCTCGTGGTCATGTTCGTATACTAGGGAAATTAGCGGAGCTATGTGATGCAGGAATCCCCGTTCATTTCTTCACTGGAAACCACGACTTGTGGACCTTCGGATACCTCGAAGAAGAAATAGGAATGAAGGTTTATAGAGACCCTATCCAAGTGGAGCTCCAAGGGAAAAAATGTTTTATTGGTCACGGCGACGGATTAGGCCCAGGCGACAAGGGTTATAAATTCTTGAAAAAGGTCTTTACCAACAAGACTTGTCAGTGGTTATTCTCTCGATTACACCCGAACGCTTCCTTTGCTCTGGCAAATTATTTTTCTGGTAAAAGTAGGATTGCCAATATCGATGTAGACCAAATATTTAAAGGAGAAGAAAACGAATGGCTGGTTGATTATTCAAAAGAAATATTAGCTACAGAACACTTTGACTATTTCATTTTTGGGCATAGACACTTGCCTCTAGACATCAAACTTGCTGAAAATAGCCAGTATATCAACCTTGGTGAATGGGTTCAATATAACTCTTATGGGGTTCTGGAAAATGGAGCTTTTGAATTGAAATTCTACGATTCAAAATTCTATAAGGCTATCAACAAATAATAGACTTAAGAGATTTTCAGTATCAAATCTGCCAATCGGTGAGAATAGCCCATTTCATTATCGTACCAGGAAACAATCTTCACCATTTTACCGAGCACTGAAGTCAACTGCGAATCGAATAAACAGGAAGCCGAGTTACCAACTACATCCACAGACACAATTGGATCTTCGGTATAAACAACAAAGCCTTTATGGCTATTTTCTGCAGCCTCTAAAAAAACTTTATTTACCTCTTCGATTGTACAGTCTTGTTTCACTACGAAAGTAAGATCGGTAAGAGAACCATTGGGTACAGGCACACGCATTCCGCAACCTCCAATTTCTAGATGAGGAAAAATTTTAGTGAGCGCTTTTGCAGCTCCAGTAGTCGTTGGAATAATAGATAATGCCCCCGCTCTTGCTCTGCGCAAATCTTTATGTGGCGTATCGTGTAAACTTTGATCCTTGGTATAAGAATGAATCGTTGTAATATAGGCTTGCTCTACCCCAAAATGTTCATCGATAAGCTGTACCATTGGTGCAGCAGAATTTGTGGTACAAGAAGCGTTAGATATAATGGTGTCAGTCTCCTCAAGTATTTGATCATTTACTCCTAAAACAACCATCTTGACATCATCACCATTAGGCGGAGATGTCAAAATCACTTTTTTAGCTCCTGCCTCAATGTGCTTTTCTAAATCAGATTTATTCAAAAACTTACCCGTAGCCTCAATAACGATATCGCAGTCAGTCCAGGAAATCTTTTCAATTTGGGACTCATGACTTAGTACAATGGTTTGACCATTAACTAGGATAGCATCATCTGTGGCTTTAACATCTGCATTAAATATTCTGTGCACAGAATCGTATTTTAAAAGATGGGCTAAGGACCTTATATCCGCAACATCATTAATAGCCACAACCACTATCCCTTCTCGCTCGTGAAGTACACGAAAAAGAGCTCTACCTATTCTTCCAAATCCATTAATGGCTACTCGAATATTCTTCATTTTTCAAAGCTAAAAAAAAGAGGCGTCAGCCTCTTCTCTTATTTTAAGTGTTTTTCTGCATGATAAGAGGATCTCACCAAAGGTCCACTTTCAACATATTGCAAGCCGAGCTCTAAGCCAATTACTTTGTATTTGGCAAACTGCTCAGGAGTAACAAATTCTTTTACAGGAAGATGCTTTGGGGTTGGCTGTAAATACTGACCCAAAGTCAATACATCAACGCCTACATTCACCAAGTCTTTCATCGCCTCGATAACTTCTTCTTCTGTTTCGCCCAATCCAAGCATAATACCTGTTTTGGTACGCATCCCACCTTCTTTCAAGTATTTCAATACTTCTAAAGAACGCTCGTAACGGGCTTGAATACGAACAGAACGCGTTAAACGTTTTACCGTTTCTACATTATGAGAAACAACCTCAGGAGCTACATCGATTATGCGTTGTACTTGATCCATATTCCCTTTGAAGTCGGGGATTAAGGTTTCCATAGTCGTAGTAGGGCTTAACCTACGAATAGCTTTTACGGTATCTGCCCAAATGATAGAACCGCCATCCTTCAAGTCGTCGCGATCTACCGAAGTAACCACGGCATGTTTTACTTCCATTAACTTTACTGAACGAGCAACTCTTTCGGGTTCAGCCCAATCAACAGCTAAAGGTTTCCCAGTAGCCACTGCACAAAAACCACAAGAGCGTGTGCAAATATTTCCGAGAATCATGAAGGTAGCAGTACCTTCGCCCCAACACTCACCCATATTCGGGCAATTACCACTTTCGCAAATGGTATGAAGCTTATGGTTAGAAACCAATTTACGCACCTTCTTATAACTTTCGCCTGTTGGAAGTTTTACGCGTAACCACTTTGGTTTTACCTGTCGCTTTTCTTTTTTCTCTATGATAGTTTCTCTTGTCATCGGTTCCGGACAAAATTAGGAAATATCCGCTGAATTTGACTAAAGCATCGCTTTTATCTCCTCAAGATCTATGGAGTTATGAGAAGCATTGTATGTACAGGTTCCATTTTGGATCAATAACAGCTGCGGCGATTGATGCTCTACGCCGAAATCTTCTGCTAATTGGTTGGAAATCTCTCTGTAGGCAATCAAATCCAAGTAAAATGCATGAACAGTTTCGAAATCGTAATTTCGCTCAAAACGACTTTTGGCCATGGATGAAATTGAGCAACGCGTGCTGTGCTTAAACACAAGAAAAGGCTCCGATTGCTCCAGAGCCTTTTTTATTTGTGAATAGTCTGTAAGCGCTATCCAATTCATTTACGAATTGCTTTGCGGAGCTTCTACTTGGGCTACACCAGGGCAACTAGCTGTTACACAACAAGATTGCGCAGCAATAGCCACAACAAGTAAAGCAGCAATAAAAAAGGCCTTTTTCATGTTTTTCGGTTTTAATGAGGAGCAAAAATACTAAAAATTTATGGAGCAAATAGAATGCCAAGATTTGCGACTTGTTTTTGTTATTTTTTAATTTAGCATTAAATGAAATATTATAATCTATTTAAAATCAATTGAATAAAGATGAATTCTATTCTAGATAATCAAATTATATCCCGAATTTATCTCGTCAACGATTAAAAAATGATGCTAGACAGCGATTTAGCAATTTTACATGGAGTACAAACGAAGCTATTAAACCATGCTGTAAAAAGAGACAACGAAAGATTTCCAAAAGACTAAACTAAAAAACACATCGAGAAGTTTTAAGGTCACAAAATGTGACCATAGAAAATAGAGGTGCTCATCGGAAATATCTGCCTTTTGTATTTACAGAACATGGAGCGGTAATGTTAGCCAGCATTCTAAAAAGTGAACAGGCTATTAATGCGAGTATCTTAGTAGTTCGGGCTTTTGCACGAATCAGAGATATCTATTAAATCATAAAGATCTTGAACAAAAAATAGACGCCTTGAAGCCAACTATGACCATAAATTCTCACAAGTATTTGATGTATTAAAACAAAAAATTCATCAGAAAAATGAACCTAGAAAAAGTATAGGATTTAGACAATCAACAGAAAATTCACTTATTTTTACTTCATGATTGAAGCCCTAAACAGTTCTTGGAGTAAACATTTAGCAAGCGAATTTGAAAAAGACTATTTCAAAGATCTATGTGCTTTTGTAGAAAGTGAAAGACAAGAACATAGCATCTTTCCTCCTGCGGAATTAACATTTACAGCTCTAAATAAAACGGAACTCGAAAACCTTAAAGTCGTCATTTTAGGCCAAGATCCTTATCACAATAATGGGCAGGCAAATGGCTTAAGCTTTTCGGTTGCTAATGGGATGAAAATTCCTCCTTCATTAAAAAATATTTTCAAGGAGTTACAAAGCGATTTAGAGTGTAGCATCCCTACATCGGGGAATCTAGAAAAATGGGCTGAGCAAGGCGTATTACTTTTAAACGCGACTTTATCTGTTAGAGCACATGAACCTGGTTCGCATCAAAAAAATGGGTGGGAACTATTTACCGATACGATCATCGAATTAATATCTCTAAAATGTGAAAACATCGTGTTTATCCTCTGGGGGAAATTCGCTCAACAGAAGTTAAAGTTGATACAAGAAGAGAAACATTGCATCATTAAATCGGCCCATCCATCTCCCTTTTCGGCTCGGAATGGATTCTTTGGCTCCAAACCTTTTTCTAAAACCAACGAATACTTAACTTCGGTGGGTAAAGAAACCATCGATTGGAATTTAGCTGATGATTGTCAGCAATTGTCATTATTAGATTAGACCTTGCGCTTATAAAACATAAATATGGAAATCGTTTACTTATTGATTGGATTGGGAGCTGGAATCAGCATTGGGGTTTTATACAGCAAAAATAAATCTCCTAAAAACGAGAAGAATCAGGAACTCGACAAATATGTTTCAAAAGAACTTTTTGAATCTGAAAAGGAGCGCTCTGAAAAAGTTGAAAAAGAAAACCGAGAAAAAGAAGAGCTTATTGGGAACTTAAAGGCTGATGTTTCATCTAGAAATACCCTTATCGATACTTTACAAGCCAAGCTCGACGAAGAGGGCAAGCGATTGATTGAGCAACAAAAGCAATTGCAAACGCAGTTCGAGAATATGGCGAATGCTATTTTGGAAAAGAAATCGGAGAAATTTGCCGAGCAAAATCAGAAAAACATCGACCAAATTCTAAAACCTCTTGGCGAGAAGATTAAAAGCTTCGAAGAGAGTGTTGAGGATAAGTATGTAAAAGATCAGGAAAGTAGAGCTGGCCTGGCGAAACAAATCTCGCTCTTACAAGAAGCTAATCAGAAAATAAGTCAAGACGCCATTAACTTAACAAAAGCCCTTAAAGGTGACTCTAAAGTTCAAGGCGATTGGGGCGAATTGCAATTGGAAGTACTTCTCGAAAAATCGGGCTTGAATAAAGGCGTTCATTTCCGCACACAAAACTCCATGAAAGATGAGGAAGGAAACGACAAGCGTCCTGACTGCATCATTGATCTACCCGACCATAAAAACTTAATCATCGATTCCAAAGTGTCGCTTACGGCCTACGAGCAGTTTGTAAATGCGGAAGATGAATTACAGAAACAAGTCTTTTTAAAACAACATTTAGAGAGCCTCAAAAAACATATTAAAGACTTAGCGAGTAAAGACTATCCAAACTTATACAGTATCAATGCGCCCGATTATGTATTGATGTTTGTTCCTATTGAACCTGCACTTACCTCTGCCCTTCAAGATGATGCCGACATTTTCAATTTTGCATTAAACAAGAACATCATTCTGGTGAGCACATCCACCCTAATGGCTACTATGCGCACGGTGTCTTTTATCTGGCAACAAGAAAACCAAAAGAAAAACGTTTTGGAGATTGCCCGTCAATCGGGAGCCTTATACGAAAAGTTCTGTGGTTTTGTCACCGATCTCGAAGGTGTCGGGAAAGCTATTGACAATGCCCACAAAAAATACGAGTCTGCACAAAACAAACTCCATACTGGAAAAGGAAACCTTGTTTCGAGCGTTGAAAAGATTAAAAAGTTAGGAGCTAAAACCAACAAGAGTATTTCTCAAGATTTAATCGACAAATCGGAAACAGAATTCTTGCTTGAGAGCGAATAATTGTACTTTTGCGCCTATGAAGAAAGATAGTTTACAAAAGAGTTTAGAGATTTTCGGTTTGCAAGCCGTTATGGACGCTGTCCATGAGGGAAAAGAATTCGATAAAATCTTTATGGAAAAAGGTGTGAATACTGGTTTAGCAATGGAATTGCGTGCTCTTTTAAAAGAGCACAATATTATGTTTAAAGCTGTACCAGTTGAAAAACTAAACCGCCTAACACAGAAAGAGCACCAAGGTGTTTTTGCTTTTGTATCGCCCGTAAACTTCTATAGCCTCGGTGATGTATTGATGCAAACCTACGAAGAGGGTAAATCGCCAATCTTCTTGATGCTCGACCGTATTACCGATGTGCGCAACTTTGGCGCCATCACTCGTACCGCTGAAGCATGTGGTGTAAATGCTATCATCTTACCTAAAATTGGTGGTGCTCAGTTAAACTCTGACGCGATGAAGACTTCTACTGGAGCTTTAATGCATATCCCTATTTGTAGAGAACAAAACCTTTTCCATAGCTTACAATATTTAAAGAAAAGTGGACTTAAAGTAGTGGCCTGTACCGAGAAATCGGACACCGAATTATACGACGTTCCTTTTGTTGATCCTGTAGTTATTGTAATGGGTTCTGAAGAAGATGGTATTTCTGAAGACATTTTAGAATTAGCAGATGCTAAAACATGTATTCCTATGTTTGGGAAAACAGAATCGCTAAATGTGTCGGTTGCTACAGCAGTTATTCTTTACGAAGCTATTCGTCAGAGACAGATTGAAGTTGAAAGTTAGGAGTTAGTCTGGATAGCCCTCTGTCACTTCGTGACACCTCCCCTTCAAGTGAGAATTAACAAGTTGGTAAACTGAAATTAGAGCTTAACCAAGTCGGGATGGTTCTGAAAAATAGTATCTACCCTTTTCTCCACATCTTCATCTAAGATTAATGGTGGAGCGTGATGTGGTTTAATACGTGTGTCTATCATCAAAGGCCCTTTACAGCCCCAATGTTTATGTTTAGTGAATGAATCTATTCCGTAAATATCGTGCGATGGATTGGCTCTAGTGAATGTCGACCATAAGAAGTTATTGTAAGTCTCTGCTACAAAATCGGCATCGTCGCATAGTAAAAGTAAAGGCAGGGAATTAAACTGCTCGCCTAAAACCTCTTTTAATCCTTTCGCCCAAGTTTCCATTTCTACACTTGCCTTTTCATACGTTTCGAAGGCTGTACAAGAAACAGCTAAAATACCTGGAGCCACCACTTTAAGATTTGTAATCCCTTCGGGGTTTGAATCTGTAGATTCAAAAGTATGAGCCAAAGTTCTACACTGTTCACCTGCGGCAGCAATAACCACTTTAGATCCTGTATTCAATCCTTCGCCAGAATAGTCGAGGGTATCAATGCTTGTTTTGGTATAGAAATGTAAATCGCGTTCCCAGTTTATACGCTCTAGTATATGCTGAACAAACGCTTCTTCATCGTCAATGTTTAAGTCTTTATTATCTTCTTCTGCAGCAATGAATAAAAACTTGGCTAAAGACATTTGTCCGAAGCCCAAAATATGATTGGCTTGAGTTAAGATTTCTGCGGGATAGCGCTCTTTTACATAAGGCGTATAACGCTCCGAACCAATCGCAAATAATAACGGGTGAACTCCAGCTGTATCTACTGCGTGAACTGCTTTTACACCTGGCAATTCCATTTGAATGGTATCGCCAGCTAATTCGTGAATCATAGCACCAAAGCTAGTATCCTCTTGCGGAGGTCTTCCTACCACAGTGAATGGCCAAATAGCATCTTTCTTATGATAAACCTTATGGACTTTCATTACTGGGAAATCATGTTTCAAACTGTAGTAACCCAAGTGATCTCCAAAAGGACCTTCGGGTTTTACATCGTGTGGATATACTTCACCTGTAATCACAAAATCGGCATCGGCACAAACAGTATAACCATCTTCTTTAAAGTAGCGCATCCGCTTACCGCCCAACATTCCAGCAAAGGCCAATTCTGGTATCCCTTCGGGTAAAGGCATTACTGCCGAAAAAGTTAAAGCTGGAGGACCACCTACAAAAATACTCACCTTTAAAGGTTCGCCTTTAGCATTGGCTTTTGATTGGTGCACTCCTATTCCTCTGTGAATTTGATAATGTAATCCTATTTCTTCATTTTGGATATATTCGTTTCCGCCTAACTGAATACGATACATTCCCATATTAGACTTTGTCCAACCGGGCTGCTCTACATCTTCGGTATAAACAATAGGTAAGGTGATAAAAGGACCCCCATCTTTTTTCCAACAAGTAATTTGTGGAAGCTTATCGATGGAAGTTTCTGAAAATCCAGCACTGCGCTTTGACACTTTTTTAGGCAAGGCATTGTATAGATGCTTAGGTGTAGAGATATACTTTAAAGGACTTTTTAAAGCCAATAAGGGATCTTTCTTCAGAAGGGCAATATTCTGTACCATTTCCATGGTATCGCGAAACAAAAAGCGCGAACGATCGATGTCGCCAAATAAATTTGACAATGCTCTAAACTCCGAACCTTTTACTTTTTCAAAAAGTATAGCCGAAGCGCCATTCTTATAAGCACGCAATTGTATAGAAGCCATTTCCAAATAAGGATCAACTTCTTCTTTTATGCGAATGAGTTGTCCGTTCTTTTCAAGATCCTGAATACAAGCTTCTAAACTTTTATATGCCATTGCGATTCTGTTTATTCAAAGATATTTATTCTAATAGTATATTATGTAGAGATTTAGTCACTTTTAATCTATGAAATAGTGGTGAGCTTTTACTCTAACAGTATTCGTTGTTCTAATTTAAGATTTTCAATTAACCCGTAATAAAACACGAATACCCTACCATTCTCATCTAATAATTCAATTCTATTGTTAGCAATTATTTTTAGAATACCATAAATTACAACTGGGCCATTCAATGTTTTCACAGACACTCTATCTCCTTCTTTAAAAACCGGTTTAATTCTCTTTAGATTGATCTTTCCGTTCTTGACATCTAAACTATTTGTAGATAAATCAAGAGCATATAACTCCACATTTTCAATTTTATTAGACTGAATAGGTATAATCACCCCAATACAAGATACAAGAGCTCCAATTCCTGAAATCAAATAATTATTTGTGATCTTGGACCCGTAATCCTCTAATTCGTCAATATCAACTTCATTATTATTCAATTTTTTTGACAACGAATAATTAGAAATTAACCCATAGCTTATTATCCCAAAACCGATAGCTTGAACTACATTACTATTATTCCTAATCTGGAGTTGTTTATTAAATTTATTTTCGAGAATTTGAAAATCCTTTGCTGTTAGTTCTGCTTCTTGTATTTGTGCTGTAACTGCCGTATATGTCAATAAAAACAATAGTGATAGTAAGTACCTCATAATCATTTATTTGTTAAATTTAATTTAAACCAAATATAAACAAAAAAAGCCCGAGCAAATGCTCGGGCTTTTTATTGAAATAGAATATATATTCTTAACGTTCGTTAATCGAAACGTAAGGTCTTTCGTTGTGTCCGGTGTATACTTGACGAGGACGACCAATAGGATCTCCGTTTTCACGCATTTCCTTCCATTGAGCAATCCAACCTGGTAAACGACCAAGAGCAAACATTACCGTAAACATATCCGTAGGGATACCTAATGCACGGTAGATGATACCTGAATAGAAGTCAACATTAGGATATAAGCCTCTGTCGATGAAGTATTGATCTTTCAATGCAACACTTTCTAACTCTCTAGCAATCTCTAAAACTGGATCATCAACTCCTAAAGCCTCTAACACATCATCAGCAGCTTGCTTGATGATACGTGCACGAGGATCGAAGTTTTTATAAACTCTATGACCGAATCCCATTAAACGGAAAGGATCAGACTTATCTTTTGCTTTGGCAACATATTTAGAAACATCTCCACCATCGGCTTTGATAGCTTCCAACATTTCGATAACAGCTTGATTAGCTCCACCGTGAAGTGGGCCCCAAAGGGCAGCGATTCCAGCAGAAACAGAAGCGTATAAACTAGCGTGCGACGAACCAACTATGCGTACAGTTGATGCCGAACAATTTTGCTCGTGATCGGCGTGAAGAATCAATAATTTATCGAGTGCATTAGCTACCACTGGGTTAATATTATATTCCTCAGTTGGTAAACCAAACATCATACGCAAGAAGTTAGAGCAATAGTCCAAATTGTTATTTGGATATACCAATGGCTGACGCATGCGGTTTTTAAATGCCCAAGCAGCCAAAGTTGGCAACTTAGCTAATAAACGGATGATTGTACCATTTACTTCTTCTACAGAACGGTTAGGGTCTAAAGACTTAGGATAGAAAGCAGTTAATGAAGATACTAGAGAAGAAAGGACACCCATAGGATGCGCTTTAGATGGGAAACCTTCTAAGATTGCTTTCACATCTTCGTGCACCAAAGTATGTTGAGTAATGTCGTTTTTAAAAGCACTCAATTCCTCTTGAGTAGGAAGTTCACCGTAAATTAGTAAATAAGAAACTTCGATGAAAGATGACTTGTCAGCCAATTCTTCAATACTGTAACCCCTATGGCGCAAAATTCCTTTTTCACCATCTAAGAAAGTAATAGCACTTTCTGTAGCTCCCGTATTCTTAAATCCTTTATCAATTGTAATTAGGCCCGAAGCACCTCTTAATTTACTAATATCAATGGCCTTTTCTCCCTCGCTACCTTCTACAACTGGTAGTTGGTAGGTTTTTCCATCATAAATTAATTCTGCAAAATTTGACATCTATTCCGTTTATTGATCGTTAATTTATTCCGTTCGTCCCCATTGCAAAATCGAAGCCAAAAATCTTTGTTTCGACTTATTTTAAGAATTTAAAATCCTTACCAGGGAAGATTGCTGTATCGCCCAGTGCTTCTTCAATACGAAGGAGTTGGTTGTACTTAGCCATACGGTCGGAACGAGAAGCAGATCCTGTTTTAATCTGTCCTGTATTCAAAGCTACTGCTAAGTCAGCAATCGTGTTGTCTTCTGTTTCTCCTGAGCGGTGGCTCATCACAGAAGTATAAGAATTGATTTGCGCCATTTGCACAGCGTTAATCGTTTCTGTTAAGGTACCAATTTGATTTACTTTTACCAAAAGTGAATTCGCGATACCTTCATTTATTCCTCTTGATAGACGATCTACGTTTGTAACGAATAAATCGTCACCTACCAATTGTATTTTATCGCCTAAACGCTCTGTAAGGTTTTTCCAACCAGACCAGTCGTCTTCATCCAAACCATCTTCAATAGAAAGGATAGGGTATTTCTTACACCAGTCTGCCCAATAATCAACCATCTCAGCAGAAGTTAATTTCTCTCCTGTAGATTGGTGGAAGTGGTAAACTCCTTCTTCGGCATTATAGAATTCTGAAGCAGCAGCATCCATAGAAACGTAAACATCTTCTCCTGGACGGTAACCTGCTTTTTCGATCGCCATTAAAACCATCTCCATAGCTTCAACATTCGAACGTAAATTAGGTGCAAACCCACCTTCATCACCTACGTTTGTCGCTAATCCTTTAGATTTCAAAACAGCTTTTAAGTGGTGGAAAATTTCAGTCCCCATTCTTAAAGACTCAGAGAAAGTTTCAGCTCCTACAGGCATTACCATAAACTCCTGAAAGTCGATGGCGTTATCTGCATGCGAACCACCATTTAGGATGTTCATCATCGGAATTGGAAGCGTGCGCGCATTTACTCCACCGATATAGTTATAAAGCATTTGCCCTGTTGAAGCTGCTGCTGCTTTAGCACTTGCCAAAGAAATAGCCAACATTGCATTTGCGCCAATAATTGATTTATTTGGAGTCCCATCTAGATCAATCATCAGCTGATCAATTCCTGCTTGATCTTCAACTGGCATACCAACTAAAGAATCGTAAAGTGGCCCATTTACATTGTCGATGGCTTTAAGAACACCTTTCCCCATGTAAATAGAGGTATCGCCATCTCTAAGCTCTACCGCTTCGTGTTTACCTGTTGAAGCTCCAGAAGGAACTGCTGCACGCCCAAAAGCACCCGACTCTGTAACTACATCAACTTCTATAGTTGGATTACCTCTAGAGTCAAGAATTTGGCGAGCGTGTATATCAGAAATTAAAGTCATCTAAAACTAGTTTTTGTGTGCTTTGATATTATTTACAAACTGATCGAAAAGGTAACGAGAATCGTGTGGTCCCGGAGAAGACTCTGGGTGGTATTGTACCGAGAAGCACGAACGATCTTTCAATCGAATACCTTCTACCGTATTATCGTTTAAGTTTTTGTGCGTAAGAGCGATATTATCGTGCCCTTCTAAACTCTCCATGCTAATGGAAAAACCGTGGTTTTGAGAAGTAATTTCACCCTTACCAGTTTCCAAATTGAATACTGGGTGGTTAATACCTCTGTGTCCGTTATGCATTTTATAAGTCTCAAGACCTGAAGAAAGACCAATCATTTGGTGTCCTAAGCAGATACCGAAAATTGGCAATCCAGCCTCAAGAATCTTAGCTACTTCAGCAATAACCTTTGGCATAGCACTAGGGTCACCAGGGCCGTTAGACAAGAAGAAACCATCAGGATTCCAAGCCAACATATCTTCCATAGAAGTATGCATCGGGAAAACCTTCAAGAAACATCCTCTATCGCTTAAACAACGCAATATATTTTTCTTCACTCCTAAGTCGAGAACCGCAACTTTAATAGCCGCATTCTCATCACCGTGAGTATAAGGCTCTTTTGTTGATACTGTAGATGATAGCTCTAAACCGTCCATACTTGGAACTTTGGCTAGTTCAGCTTTCAAAAAATCAACATCTAAATTCTCAGAAGAAATAATGGCATTCATTGCACCTTTGTCGCGTACATAACGCACCAGAGCGCGAGTATCAACATCACAAATCGCAACTAAGCCTTCCTGTTCGAAGTATTCCTGTAAAGACATACTAGAATCGGGACGCGAATTATGATTGTTAAAATCTTTAC
>Ga0208879_1000501_pt1 | contig 40564 bp, 37 predicted proteins | sample Knorr_S15_td_Bot_FD_185605 | JGI IMG/M metagenome (GOLD analysis project Ga0208879, IMG submission 185605) | Marine microbial communities from Southern Atlantic Ocean transect - Knorr_S15_td_Bottom_ad_5009_LV_A (SPAdes) (version 2) | ecosystem: Environmental > Aquatic > Marine > Oceanic | place... | reverse complement strand
CAGCTCGATCAGGGCTACGTCGGGAACCCGGAGAACGAGTTCCTCGACGGCGCCTTCCCGTCCCTTGGGCAGGGCGTGTGGATGGCGCAGAATGCGGTTGAAATCCTGACCGAGCATGCCGCCAACAGCAGCGCGTTCGCCAAGGATCTCGCGCGGGCGCAGTTGTACAACGGCATGATGCTGATGGTGACCGGTGAGGTTCAGGAGGACATGACGTTCTCCAACAAGATGGACGACGGCGCGCCCGTGGGTCCAGCGGCCATGTCCGGGGTTTTGGATAGAGCCATCTCGAACCTGGACGCGGCGGTCAGCGGTTTCCAGGCCCTCGGTGAAACCGACCTCGTGATCAATGCGAGGGCGGTTCGTGCGCGAGCGACCATGTCGCGTACGATCTGGAACGCGCTGAACCCCACTGCGACGGCTGGTGGGGCGCTGACGTTCGCGAGTTCCCTGGCCGACGCGAACTTCGTGATCGGCGCCACCGGAGGAGACTGGCAGTTCCAGCTGAAGTTTTCTTCCGGCTCGATGTCCTGCAACATGTGCTGGAACGTCAACGAGCGGAAGGAGAACCAGATCGATCTCTCGTTGGTCACGGTGGATGCGTCGAACGACATCAATGGCATCGCTATGAACGATCCGGTATCGGGCGTGGCGGACCTCGCGCTCATCAAGCGTCTGAACCAGTGGAAGGGTGGGAACTACCTCAGTTCCGGTAATCAGTACCCGCCGCTGGTGATCTCTTCCGAGCGTTTGATGCGGTTGATCGTGGCCGAGGACGCGTTGGCGAATGGCAACGTGGCGGCTTTCGAGGCGCAGATCGATGCCATCCGCGCGTTGGACGGTGAGGTGGAGTTCAACAGCGGCGGCGCGGTCAGCGATACGGCGATGCTGATGCACACACGCCGGATGAACGTGTTCCTCATGGGTCTACGTCTCGGCGATATGTATCGGTGGGGTATCACGGATCCGATGTGGCACTCGGCCTCGGATGCGATTCTGACTCCGGGTCACATGCTGCCGATCACGATCGTCGAGATCCGCGCGAACTGCAACCTCAACGGGCAGGGCTGCACCGGTTGATAGGATCGCTGGCTGAGCAGTAGCAGTAACAGCAGTAGCAGTAAGAAGAAGGTGGGCGCATCCGTACCTAGTACGGGTGCGCCTCGCCTTTTCCTCTTCCGCCTTTCAATTTCGAATTATGAGCACACTCAGGAGAACGGGCGCCGTGGCGGCGGTCCTCGCATCGGTGGTCGCGTGCGACATTTTGGAGGACCACACGCCCGAGAATATCTCGTTTCGCATGAGCGGCAGCGACGGCCAGGTCGTAACCGTGATCTACTCCCAGGAGTTCATTGCCGGGGTCGACGAGTTGAACGTCACGCAGGTCCAGGTCTTTGCTTCCGATACCGTGACGCACGTGTTGCCGATCGACACGATTATCGACATCGCGGTGAAGCGTCGGTTCTTCGTGCAGGTCGAGACCGCGCCCATGGACACGGTCGTGGTCGACGTGCGCATCGATGTCGACGGGCGTGGCCTCTTGGATATTTCCGGCGGCATCTTCCCGGACGTGCCTTGGCGCTACGTGTACGAGTACAACCAATCGCTCACGGATGTCATCGAGGTGATCCTTTGAGCGGGCGTTTTCCGGCCTTCGGGTTGATGCTTCTGGTCGCCGCGGTTCTGCTTCTGGGCGGCTGCTACACCTATCAGGTGGTCGACACGCCTCCGCTCGGTTCGACCGTGCGCGTGCGAGTTCCCGTGACTTCGGCTGTGGATGACCCTAACACCGCGCCTGCGTCAGTGGCGATGGAGGGTCAGGTGCTGCAGGTTGGAGACACGTTGGTGCTGGCCAGGCGCACGCGACGGGAGTTTGGAGCGTTCCGTGAGGTGATCCTGTTCGATACGCTACGGCTCAGGCGAGCCCAGACCTCCAGCATCGAGCTGAAGGAGTTTTCGAGCGGGAAGAGTGTAATGTTGGGTATCGTAATCGCGGCGGGCGTCACCGGGCTCGCGCTCAAGGGGTTCAACGGCGGAGGGGGGGACGGCGAGACGCCGGGTGTGGACCCTCCGAATCCGTCGATCGTGGTGAATGGCTCGGTGCTGTCCGCTGTGTGGGACTTCATCTGGAAGACGGGGAGATGACGCCCCCGAACTAGCAGGTGAGTGCACGATGGCAAATGTGATCATCCCGCCAGGATGGTGGATACCCGAGCGAGAAGCGAGTACATAGAAACCCAGCTCTTCAACGGCTACGCCGAATACGTGGGCGACCTCTACGATCCGGAGTTGCTGACCTACATCAGCTAGCAGAACGGCTCCCCACGCCTAAGTTGTCCGGGACCCTGAAGGAAGCTCGGATACGAGGCCGCATGCGGAGAAAGAGACAGCAGGAATACGACGTCATCATCGTGGGCTCGGGAGCGGCCGGTGGCATGTGTGCATACGTGCTGGCGTGCTCCGGGGTGAAGGTGCTCATGCTCGAGGCAGGGCGGGACTACGACCCGGTGACCGAGACCCCCATGTTCCAACTGCCCAAGGACGCGCCGATGCGGGGGGCGGGCACGGTCGAGAAGCCCTTCGGTTTCTATGACGCGACCGTCGACGGGGGCTGGGAGGTGCCAGGCGAGCCGTACTCGAGCGCAGACGGCACGGACTTCCGCTGGTGGCGCGCGCGCATGCTCGGTGGTCGCACGAACCACTGGGGCCGCATTTCGTTGCGTATGGGCGAGTACGACTTCAAGCCACACTCGCGCGACGGCCTCGGTTTCGACTGGCCGCTGTCGTATGAGGACGTCGTGCCGTACTACGACAAGACCGAGGCGCTCATCGGGGTCTACGGGTCCAACGAGGGTCTGGAGAACACCCCTAGCTCGTCGCCCGGCGTGCTTCTGCCACCTCCGGCGCCCCGTGCCACGGAGCTGCTCGCCGAGCACCACTGCCGCGACCTGAACATTCCCGTCATTCCAGCGCACCTCGCGATTCTCTCGCAACGGCTGGACGCATCACGTGTTTCTCGTGAGCTGTGGCCCAACAACGCCATGGCGCGGCGCGTCACCGAGGAGTCGATGCGCTCGCGTGCAGCATGCTTCTTCGCGACACCCTGCGGCCGCGGCTGTTCGATCAAGGCGAACTTCCAGTCGCCCACGGTGCTGCTCCCTCCCGCGCTCGCGACGGGCAACCTGGACATCATCACTGACGCGATGGTCCGAGAGGTCACCCTGAACGCTCGGGGCCGAGCGACCGGGGTGCACTACATCGATAGGACCACGCGCCTCGACGAGCATGTGAGCGCGCGGGTCGTGATCCTCGCCGCCAGCGCGCTCGAGTCCGCGCGTATCCTGCTCAATTCGAAGAGCGGGCTGTTCCCGGACGGCCTCGGAAACGGAAGTGGCCTGGTCGGCAAGTACATCATGGATACCGTGGGCGCAGGTGTCGGCGGGCAAATCCCGGCGCTCGAGAACACACCGGCGCACAACACCGACGGCGCGTCGGCGATGCACATGTACATGCCGTGGTGGCTCTATCAGGAACAGGCGCGTGGGCGACTCGACTTCGCGCGAGGTTACCACATCGAGTTCGGAGGCGGGCGCCGGATGCCCGGATTCGGCTTCATGGGCGGGCTGGCTCCCTTTACCGAAGGCTCGTACGGCGCACGGTTCAAGGACGACTGCCGCCGGTACTACGGATCGTTCATGTCCTTCGACGGGCGCGGCGAGATGATTCCCAACGCCGACTGCTACTGCGAGATCGATTCCGACGGCGTCGACCAGTGGGGGATCCCGACGCTCGAGTTCCACTGGAAGTGGTCCGAGCACGAGCGGAACCAGGCGCGCCATATGCAACACACGTTCGCGAGCATCATCGACGCGATGGGTGGAACCGTGACGGGCACCATACACGACGACGGCGCGCGTGCGATCGCGGCGCCGGGCCAGATCATCCACGAGGTCGGTGGCGTGATGATGGGCACCGAGCCACGGCGGTCGGTGCTGAACCAGTACTGCCAATCCTGGGAGGTCGAGAATCTGTTCGTCCCGGACGGCGGCTGTTTCGTCTCGAACGCCGACAAGAATCCGACGCTCTCGATCATGGCGATCGCATGGCGGGCGTCCGACTACATCGTAGAACGACTCGCGTCGAGGAGCTTGGGATGAGCGACAAGAAGCACATGATCGAGCTCCCGGTCGTGGGTGCGATACAAATGGATCGGCGGCATGCCCTCAAGATCATGGCGATCGCGGCGGCGACGCCGGGGCTGGTTTCGTGCGAGCCGAGCGCCCCGGAAGCCGACGTCGCGTCGGTGCCTACTCCGGCGAGCAATCCGCGGGCGAAGGGAACCGCGGCGGACCCGGACCTGGTTGCGCCGGTGGTGCCATGGCAGCGGACCCTCTCGGCGGATGAGCTCGCGTCGCTCGCCGTGCTCTGTGACGTGATCATCCCGGCGGACGTACGCTCGCCGTCCGCTAGCCAGGTCGGGGCTCCAGACTTCATCGACGAATGGGTGAGCGCGCCGTACCCCGGAAACGAGCGGGACGCCGTGCTGATCCGCGGTGGCCTCGTGTGGTTGGACCGCGAGTCGGCCGAACGCTTCGGCGAGGACCTGCGTTTCCGCGACCTGACGAGCGAGCAACAACACGCGATCTGCGACGACATCTGCTTCGTGCCTGATGCAAGCGAGCAGCATGAGCTGGGTGCGCGCTTCTTCGATCGCGTGCGATATCTCACATCGACCGCGTTCTGGACGACCACTGAAGGCATGACGGACCTCGAGTACATCGGCAACGTTGCACTGGCGCAGTGGGACCCGCCGCCCGCCGAGGTCCTGCAACATCTGGGGCTGGGGTAGAAATGACTGACTCGAAGGTCGACTCGTCACGCCTGTTTTTCGGCAGCTGCGTGGCGCTCATCGCCACGTCGGTCGCGTTCGCGACCGTGGGTGCCATCATGCTCTCGCTCAAGCGCGAGTTCGTGCTCACGAATGAGGAGGTGGGATGGATCGGCGGAGCCGCGCTATGGGGCTTCGCGGTGTCGCAGCTCGTATTCGCTCCTCTCGCGGACTCGATCGGCATGCGTGCGCTGCTGCGCATGTCATTCCTGGGACACCTCCTCGGGTCGCTTACGATCATCTTGGCGACTGGGTTCTGGACGCTGTTCGGTGGCGCGCTCATCATCGCCATGGCGAACGGCCTGGTCGAAGCGGCGTGCAATCCGCTGGTGGCGGCGCTGTTCCCCGACAACAAGATCGTGAAGCTGAACCAATTCCACGTCTGGTTTCCCGGCGGGGTGGTGTTGGGCGGTCTCGCGGCTTTCGGGCTCGACGCGGTCGGGGTGGGCGCCTGGCAGGTCAAGATCGGGCTGGTTCTGGTGCCGACGTTCATCTATGGCTGGATGCTGTTGCGCGAGCCGTTCCCGGCCACGGAGGGTGTGCAGGCCGGGGTCAGCATGGGCGAGATGTTCAAGGCGGCGCTCGCCACTCCGTTCATGTGGGTGATGCTCATCGCGATGGCCATGACCGCCTCCGTGGAGCTCGGCCCGAATCGATGGGTTCCGGCGGTGCTCGAATCCGGTGGGATGGCGGGGATCCTCGTGCTCGTCTGGATCAACGGGCTGATGGCGGTTATGCGCTACCGCGCCGGTGACATCGTGCACCGAGTTTCCCCGACCGGCGTGCTGCTGGCCTCCGCGGTGCTCTCGGGATCGGGACTGCTCGCGTTGAGTTACGTAGTGAGCGGCCTGGCCGTTTTCGCGGCAGCGACCGTGTTCGCGCTCGGCGTATGCTACTTCTGGCCCACGATGCTCGGCGTGGTCTCCGAGAGGGTGCCGAAGAGCGGAGCGCTCGGACTCGGACTCATGGGTACGGTGGGCATGGCGACCGTCGGCCTGGTGGCCGCGCCCCAGATGGGCAGGATCGCCGACCGCTACGCACACGACGAGATCCCGGTGGCTGAGGCTGTCACGGTCTTTGAGCGAACGTCCATGGTGCTGGGCAACGACAGTGCCCCGGACGCGCAGGCGGCCGTCACGGCCGCGCAGGAGGTAACCACGTCCTACGGGTCGATGGGCGTCCTGCCCTCGCCGGCTACAGCGAACGCCCTGCGCGCGATCATCGCCTCGGACGCTGACGAGACCCTGGTCGGCGAGGCACAGGCGATCCTGGGGCCGGCGGACAACTACGGTGGTCGCGTCTCGTTCCGGTATATGGTCCCTCTGTGCGGGGTGCTACTGCTCATCTTCAGCGTGCTGTATGCTCGCGACCGAAAGGCGGGTGGCTACAAGGTGGAGAGCCTGGTGGCTTCGGCTTGAGCGTCGAGCTGTTGCGCCGCCGGGCATTCGAAAGGGGCAGGCTCCCGTGACGATCCGTTACGGGATGGTCGGCGGTGGTCCGGGTGCTTTCATCGGTGCGGTGCACCGGATGGCCGCCGCGCTGGATGGCGAGTATCGGCTTCTGGCCGGCTCCTTCTCGTCGGACTTCGACAAGTCGCGTGAGACCGGTGACGAGCTGGGCTTGGCCCCGGGTCGAGTCTACGAGACGTACTCCGAGATGGCGGTGGCCGAGGGCGCGTTGCCTGAAGAGAGTCGGATTCGGGTTGTGTCGATCGTCACACCGAACCATCTGCACTTTCCGGTGGCGCGCGTGTTCCTCGAGCAGGGCATTCACGTCATTTGCGACAAGCCTCTGACCACCACCTTGGAGGACGCCGAGCACCTCTGCCGGCTGGCTGCGGAGCGCGATCTCGTATTCGCAGTCACTCACAATTACACCGGGTATCCGATGGTGAAGGAGGCCCGGGAGCGCGTGGAGGCCGGGTCGCTCGGCCAGATACGGAAAGTCGTGGTCGAGTATTCCCAGGGATGGCTCGCAACGCTGCTCGAGGCCGAAGGACAGAAGCAGGCCGAGTGGCGGGTCGACCCGGAGCGAGGCGGGGTGTCGTCAGTCCTGGGCGACATCGGGTCGCACGCGCACAATCTCGTCCGCTACGTGACCGGTCTCGAGGTGCGGCGGCTCTTCGCCGACCTCGGCACCGTGGTCGAGGGGCGACAGCTCGATGACGACGCTACCGTGTTGCTCGAGTTGGACGACGGCGTCCGGGGGCTGCTGTTCGTGTCCCAGATTTCCACGGGCGAGCGCAACTACCTGCGCCTGCGTGTCTACGGGACGGAGGGCGGACTCGACTGGTCACAGGAGGATCCCAACCGACTGCGACTCGTGGCCCCGAACGGTTCCGAGCATATCCTCTACAGCGCCGCCGGGGAGCTCTCTAAGCGTGCTCAGGCGCACACGCGCCTACCGGGCGGCCATCCGGAGGGCTTCATCGAGGCGTTCGCGAACGTGTACCGCAACGTGGCACGCACGTTGAGCGACGATTTGGAAGGACCGTTCGACAGAGACTTCCCCACGGTGCAGGACGGAGCCCACGGAGTCCACTTCATCCACAAGGCCGTGGAAAGCAATCAGCGAGGTGCGTGGGTCGACGCCGCGTATACACCGCCTTCGGCTGGAGCAGAAGCATGAGTAGGCCCGTCACGTTGTTTACCGGCCAGTGGGCCGACCTTCCGCTTACCGAGCTCGCCGAGAAGGCGGCGGCCTGGGGCTATGATGGCCTCGAGCTCGCGTGCTGGGGCGACCACTTCGACGTCGTTCGCGCGGCGGACGACCCGAGCTATTGCGTGGCCCAGAGGGAGATGTTGCAGTCGCATGGACTCGACGTGTGGGCGATCAGCAATCACCTCGTTGGGCAAGCTGTGTGCGACATCATTGATGCGCGGCACGAGTCGATTTTGCCGGCTCATGTGTGGGGTGACGGCGATCCGGAGGCGGTCCGCCAGCGTGCTGCCGACGAGATGAAGCTGACGGCGCGGGCTGCGGCCAACCTCGGCGTGGACGTCGTAAACGGATTCACCGGTAGCTCGATCTGGCATCTGCTGTATTCTTTCCCGCCAGTATCCGAAGCGATGATCGAAGCCGGATTTCAGGACTTCGCCGACCGCTGGGGCCCGATTCTCGACGTCTTCGACGAAGAAGGTGTTCGCTTCGCCCTCGAGGTGCACCCGACCGAGATCGCGTTCGACGTAGTGACGGCCGAGCGTGCACTGGATGCAGTGGGTCGCCGAGAGGCGTTCGGCTTCAACTACGACCCCAGCCATCTCGCGTACCAGGGCGTGGACCTGGTCGACTTCGTCCTCCGTTTCGCCGAGCGGATCTACCACGTGCACATGAAGGACGTGTGGTGGTCCGACACACCGACGCCGGCAGGCGTCTTCGGCGGCCACTTGCCGTTCGGGCACGCCGACCGTTTCTGGGACTTCCGCTCACTCGGCCGAGGGCATGTGCCGTTCGAAGAGGTCATGCGCGCCTTACACCGGATCGCCTACCGTGGCCCGCTTTCGGTGGAGTGGGAGGACTCGGGAATGGATCGAGAGCACGGCGCGGAAGAGGCGTGTGATTTTGTGCACTCGATCGACTTCCCCACGTCCTCCACCGACTTCGACGCCGCGTTTTCGGACGGCTGATCCGCCAAACCGCCGCTCAGTAGCGCGCTAAGCGTCCAACGCCCGTCTCATCAACGTGATGTCCTGGTCGAAGGACTCCGGAGCGAGCGGCCCGAACGAGAAGCGGAAGAAGCTTCGCAGGGCAGAATCGTCGCCGCGCCGTGCCATGTCGCAGTCGGTCCCTTCGAGAACCGCGGCGCCCATTGGGAAGAGCCGTTCGTTGAGCTGTGCCGCCGTCAGCCCGTTGGTGAGCCGGCACCAGTGGTAGAACCCTCCCGACCCCGAGAAGAGGTCGAGGCCCAGCTGCTCGAACGCTTCTCCGTACCGGTCACGCTGGCTCTTGTAGAACGTGGGTACCGCGCAGCGAGCCAACTCGATGCGCTGTTCACCGAACAACTCCAACGCGAAGCACTGGGACGGATGCGATACGCCGCCCATGCCGAACGAGGAGAAGTTGCTCAGCGTCTGGACATGCTCACGCGAGCCGATAATCCAGCCGATGCGGATGCCCGGGGCCTGGAGACCCTTCGTCGCCGCCCCGACGACCAGCATGTCGGACTCATCGATGTTCTCCACGTATTGCAGCGCGCTCACCGGAGGCTCGTGGAAGAGCTCATAGGCTTCGTCGACGAGCAGGCCGCATCGGCCTGAACACGCGGCCTTCACGAGTCGTTCCAGCTCTTCGCCGCTACGTGTTACACCGGTTGGGTTGCAAGGATTGCTCAGCAGCACGAGCGAGCTGGTGGCGTCGTCGATGTAGTCGTCGATTGAGGGCGCAAAGCCGTTCTCGACGCCGCTCTCCACCAGCGTATAGGCGCGCCCCAACCGCTCCAGGATGTCGTAGTACGGCGTGTACTCGGTCGACGCGACCCGCACGGTGATGTCGGGGTCGAGGAAGAGCAGAGACGCCACGATCGCTGGGCGCCCACCCGCGAACACCATGACGTTCTCCGGTGCAAGCCGGCTGCCGTACGCACGGTTGTAGTAGCGCGCGATCGCTTCCCGCAGCGATGGCAGTCCCCACGCTTTGGGATATTTCAGATGGTCCGCAGAGACGTGCACGTTCGAGGGCAGCTCCGGGCCACCCGGGAGCTTGACCGTACGAGGGAAGCCCTGGCTCCAAGGATGGGTACCGGGCTCTCCCATATAGGTCCCAAAAACGTCCAGGAACGCGTAAAGGGTCTCGTAGATGCCCATGGGACGCACGAAGCTGAGCAGTGACATGACTCGGGGGCTGGGGTAATTACCGGCGGAATCTCATAAGGGTAGGCTCCCTCCACAATCGAGCCGCTGGGAGGGATGACTCGTTCGGACTCTGATTCCATCGCCGCTGAGTAGCGTGCGCTGTGCCGCGCTTCTTGCCGGCGCGCTGGCGGTTGTTGTGTACGCCAACTCGTTGGTGAACCGGTTCGCGTACGACGACGCGCGCATCATCCTCGACAACACCCAACTACACTCGCTCGCCACCCTGCCTGGCGCGGTCTTCAAGCCGTACTGGCACGGCACCGACGGAGAAAGGGCCCAGATCGACTCGCTCGCCGCCCAGTTGACGACGCAGGACTCGATCGGAGCAGGAGTCGCTTAGGTGGCCCGGCCGGCGGCGCGGCGGCCCACTAATCCAGTTGTGAGAACACTTGTTGCAGCGAGTCGCGGATGGAATTGTGCTCCACGATGACACTCCTGCACGACGCGTCCGCGGCGCGTAGTTGGCGCTCGCGTGCTCCCCGCGCCTCGACCGAGTCGTTGTACGCGGTGAAGGTTTCTAGGTAGGCCGGGTACTGCTCCAGCGCGACGCCGCGGGTGTCGAGGGCCTCGAAGCTGTCGACACGAGCACGCATCGAGTCCAGCCGTGCATCGAACGCGCGCAGTTGGTTTTCACTGCTGGCGGTCGAGCGCTGACAGCGGTCAGCGGTGATTCGTGCCCGATAGAGATGGTCCCGCAGTCCAGCGACCTCGTCCCTGATGCTCTGCTGCTTGAGGATGCGTTGTCCACCGGTGTACACGATCGTGATGGTGCCGAGTGCGAGTCCGACGCCGAGAACGACCTTCACGGCTTGCTTCACGGTCGCACACCAGGCGCGCTCATCACTGCCCCGACACGATGAAGCTGAACATCATGCCCGCGTTCAGGTGCTCGGCGATATGGCAGTGGAGCATCCACTCGCCGGGGTTGGACATCTCGACCAGAATGTCCATGGTCGAACCGACCGGCACGATCGCCGTGTCCTTCCAGACCAGGTTCTGGCTTTCGACCCCGTCCATCGAGAGCACGAGAAAGCGCTGTCCGTGGATGTGGATGGGGTGGTGCATCGGGTGAAAAGAGTCGGGCGTATTGAAGACACGGATCTTCACCACGTCACCCACGTCAAAATGCCAGCGGATGTCGCCGTTTTCGGCGCCGGTGTCGCGATCCCGCAATAACCAGGTCACCTGTGCGCCAGTGGACAGCCAATTCATCATCGGCATGCCGTCGTTCCACTCGATGGGCGGATAGAAGAGGGTGTCGGCCTCCATGGCCAGCACGATCGACGGTGGTAGGTCGCGGACCCTGAGCGTCGTCTCCAACTCGTGGTCGGGCTCCTTGCCGAAGAACGGTCGGAAACGGTCGATGTCGGAGATCACTTCGCGGTGTTCGCGCAGCGTCTCGAAGGCTTCGGAGATCTCGGGGTCCGCAGCTTCTTCCGACACCGACACCATCGAAAGTGTATCGATCTGCGGGTAGAACTCGCCCCTGAAGTGGTTGATCGCCTGGATGGTATTGGAGATTGCTACCTCGCCGGCTTCTTCGAAGCGCACGTCCACCACGTACCTTTCCGCGGGAGCGATGACCACCGAGTTAATCCACATCTCTCGTTCGTACCTGCCCACGTCGGATGCGACGATCTTCAGGGGGTTCCCACCGAAGGTGACGTTGAACGTTCGTGAGTTTGCGACGTTGGTGAGGAAGAAACGGACGACCTCGCCTCGCTGAACGGACAGGCGGTGATCGGTCTCTCCGTTCACCATCATGACGTTGCCCAGACGCCCCATGAGCGCGTGCGTCGCAGCGCTCTCACCCCAGGGGATCAGACCGTGCTCGTCCATCAGGATGTCATCCAGAACGAAGACCTCTTCCCGGTGGGCCGGACCGTAGTAGTCGGGATCGCTCGAGGTGACGAGCAGATTGCCGAACAGTCCGAGATCCTGCTGCACGTCCTCGCGTACGTGCGGATGGTACCAGAACATTCCGGAGTCGGGGAGCTTCACTTGATACGTGAAGCTCTCGCCGCGCTGAATGGCTGGTTGTGTGACTCCAGGGACCCCGTCGAATCGATTGTCGATTCGGATTCCGTGCCAATGAATCGTGGTCGGCAGCTGAATCCTGTTCGTCACCCTTACGATGATGGTGGCGTCCTTGGTGGCCCGGATCAGGGGGCCGGGATATTGGCCATTGTAGCCGAACATCACCAACTCGTGACCCTCGATGGTGCGGCGTACCATCGACACGGAGATGTCGAGTGTGTCCCCGTCCGACATTGTTACGACTTGGGAGGGCCGCGCCTCCGGGAGCGCGGAAGCGTCCACGCCGGTGCCCGGAACGAACGGACCTACCATCGGTACAGCGCCTTCGAGACCCGGCAGCACAGGCATGTTCGTGCCCATGGGCACCATTCTCCACCCCTCACCCACCGTGCTCGTGTCCGAGGCGTGCTGGGCGGTGAGCGAGCCCGGAAGAGTCGCGATCCACGCATATACCAGCCAAGTTGCTGCGATGCGCCTCATCGGGATGTGCTTCTCCGGTGTGCCAGCGGGTTGGTGAACGGAAGTCGGTAACCGCTCGGTGCCTTGCTCGAGCAACTCGGAAGGTCTTGGGTGGGCCGCGGCCCGGCAAGGCGATTCTGAAAGGTCATGAGATGACGGACGAGATGGAAAACGGGGCCAACGAACGGACAACGTCACGGTTGCTGCCGGTCCTGCTCCTGTTGTTCGTGGGCAGCGGATGTGCCGCGCTCATCTACGAGATCGTCTGGTTCCAGATGCTGCAGCTCGTCATCGGGTCGACCGGAGTGTCGCTAGGCGTGCTGCTGGGATCCTTCATGGGCGGCATGTGTTTGGGCAGTCTGGCGTTGTCGCGGTATGTGCCCGCGGATCAGCACCCCCTGCGTGTGTACGCTGTGCTCGAGCTCGCGATCGGCGCACTGGGCCTCGTCCTTTTGGGGTTGATCCCACTCGTCGGGGGCGCCTACGTCAGCGTCGCGCCGAGTGGCCTGGGGAGCGTGCTGTTCCGCGCGGTGCTAGCCGGTCTTCTGCTCGTCCCGCCCACCGTTCTCATGGGCGCGACGCTACCGGCGATCTCGCGCTACGTGACCGCGACCCCGGTGGGGGTGTCATGGATGGGCTTCTTTTACGGCGGCAACATCGCTGGTGCCGTGCTCGGGTGCTTGCTTGCTGGATTCTATCTGCTGCGCGAGTTCGACATCGTCGTGGCCACGTTGGTTGCCCTCTGCCTCAACGTGGCTGTCGCTGCGCTCGCGGCCGTGCTGTCTCGGTACGCTGAGCACGAGGCGAACGAAGCCTCCGGGGATGAAGCCGTCCCGGTGTTCGCGACGAGACACCGTACCGTGCTGTTGGCGATCGGGCTCTCGGGGCTCACGGCGTTGGGAGCGGAGGTGGTTTGGACTCGGCTGATGGGGCTGATGCTGGGTGCGACCACTTATACGTTCTCCATCATCTTGGCGGTGTTTTTGGCTGCTCTTGGCGTTGGAAGCGTCGCGGGCTCCTACGTGTCGCGCGTGTCTCCCAATCCGCGGACTGCGTTCGCGCTGTGCCAGGTCGGCGTATTCTTCGGGGTTGCTTGGACGGCATGGGCCATCGCCGCCCAACTACCCTACTGGCCCATCAACCCCTCTATCGCTCAAGGCGCGCTACCGGTCTTTCAGCTCGATCTGGCCCGGGCGGTGTGGGCGCTGATTCCGGCACCGCTCTTCTGGGGCGCCAGCTTCCCGCTGGCGGTCGCGTCGGTCGCCGACGAAGGACAGGACCCGGGCGAGCTGATGGGAGGCGTCTATGCGTCGAATACGGTCGGCGCCATCGTGGGGGCGCTCGCCTTTGGCGTGGTTCTCATCCCTTGGATGGGGACCCAGAACGCACAGCGGCTGCTGATGGGGCTGGCCGCCATAGCGGCGTTGATTTTGATCGCTCCGCACTTCCTCGACTCCGACCGGAGGCGAGCGAGTCTCGTAGTGGCCGTGCAGCTGGTAGTCGCTGTGGTCGCCATCCTAGCGTCGCTCGTGCCGCTCGTGCCGCCGATCCCCCCCGTCCTGGTTGCGTACGGACGCTACGCGCCCACGTACGGCCCGCCCAACACGCTTTACCTCGGGGAGGGTCAGAACTCCTCCATCGCGGTGACAGAGCTCGACAACGGTGTTAGAAACTTCCACGTGGGAGGGAAGGTCGTAGCCTCGACGGAGCCCCAGGACATGCGGTTGCAGGGCATGCTGGGTCACCTCACGGCGCTGCTTCACGAGGACCCCAAGACGGTCCTCATCGTCGGCTTCGGTGCCGGGGTGACCGCAGGAACCTTCGTCGCCTATCCGGGCATCGAGCGAATCGTGATCTGTGAGATCGAGCCCCTCATCACGGAGGAGGCGTCGAGCTATTTCACCGGGGTCAACAACGACGTCCTGTCCGATCCTCGGGTCGAGGTCGTGCACGACGACGCGCGTCACTTCCTTCTCACGACGGACGAGACCTTCGACCTCATCACCTCGGACCCCATCCACCCGTGGATGAAGGGAGCGGCGGCGCTTTATAGCGCGGAGTACTTCGATTTGGCCAGGCAGCACCTGAATCCAGGTGGTGTGATCACCCAATGGGTCCCGTTGTACGAGACCAATGTGGCGGCTGTGAAAAGCGAGTTGGCGACGTTCTTCGAGGCATTTCCTGACGGCACCGTGTGGGGCAACACGTACGACGGCGCCGGTTATGACGTCGTGCTCGCCGCGAAGGATGGCGGAGTTTTGGTCGATGTCGACCAATTCGTTGATCGGCTGCAAGACCCCGAAAACGCGGAGGTCGCGATGTCGCTCGGCCAAGCCGGATTCCCGCGTGCGCTCGACCTGCTCACGACATACGCCGCAGACGCCAACGACCTGGCTCCCTGGCTCGAGGACGCTGTTGTGAATCGGGACAAGAACCTGCGTTTGATGTACTTAGCCGGGCTGGGACTGAACGAGTACATCGCCGGGGATATCTTCGCGGAGCTGCTAGAGTACCGGCGATTCCCGGATGAATTGTTCACGGGTTCCGTCGGAAGGGTCGAGGTGCTGAAGCAGATCATGCGCTACTGAGGTTTTTCAGGCGGCCTGAAAGATTCCTAGTTGCCGTACCCGTACGCGGCGCAGTTCTCCTGCTGCAGCGGACCATGACCGACCATCGTGTGCATCATTCCGCTGCGTGACGCGCCACGGAAGACGATCGGGCCGGTCCACATGGTCTGGTCCGGGTCATCGGAGGACTCGAGCGTGACGACCACGATGAACTTGTTCCAGCTTACCGAGCCTGAGGCCTGGAGGTCGTCGTCGAGCGTGCTCATGCGCACGACTCGGTCGATCTCTCGCGTCGTGACCCAGGCGACGAGATGCCCCTGGCGCGGCGCGTTCATGCGCGCCAGCGTGACTTTCAGGTCGTACTCGTAACTGCCGTCTGCGGTGAGCGCGACAGAGAACGGTGACGCGATGGGGAGCGATACCTCCGCGGTGGCCAACGCGAAGCCCGTTCCTGGGATATTCTTGGTCGTGACCAGCTCGAAGGCGTAGTACGCTGGACCCTCCACCGCACAGGGATCCGGCAGGCCGGACCACGCGGGTGTGGCCGCAGGCCATACGGTGGTGAACAGCGTCAGTAGGGTGGGAATCACGGTATCGTTGCTCGGGGGTGGCCCCATCGAGTCTACATGGCCCAATTGTGAGCCTAGCCGGCGCTCGCCGCGCCGACAACCTTTTTGTTCGTAACCGGAAGAGGGGAACGATGGTCCGTAACATTGGTGCTGTCATCGCGGGCTTCCTGGTCGTCGGCCTGGTTGTCTTCGTATTACAACAAGTGGGATCGGCGCTGTACCCATTGCGCCCGGCTTGGACCCTATGAATCCGGACGACCAGGCGGACTTTCAGGCGTATGTTGCCGCGATGCCAGCAGCGAGCTGGGCAATGGCGTTCGCTTCGGAGATAATTGGAGCTTTCCTCGGAGCCTTTACTGCAGGAAAGATCGCGAGCACGAAACGGCGCTGGTTCGCGGGCGGAATCGTAGGACTCGCGGTGGTGGGAAGCATCATGAACTGGGTGGCGTTCTCCCATCCGATGTGGTTCATCGTCGGCCAGCTCGTGGCCTACCCGGCGGTGTGGTTTGCCGTAACCAGGCTTCTCGGCGACGAGGCGAAGGCCGGTACGTCGTGAGCGACTCCCCACACCGATCCGTGCAGGCCGAGGGCCTGCCCGCACCGATCGGCCCGTACTCCCCTGGCATGGTCTTCGACCGGCTGGTCATCGTGTCGGGCCAGGGTGCTACCGATCCCGCGACGGGTGAGCTCGCCGGCCCGGACGTGGAGTCCCAGACGCACCAGGTCTTTCGGAACATGCAAGCGATCCTCGAAGCCGCAGGGTCGGATCTCTCGCGGGTGCTCCGCTGTGGTGTCTTTTTGGTAGACCTGCGCGACTTCGAGAAAATGAACCGGGTTTACGCAGAAGTATTCGGAGAGCACCGGCCCGCGCGCACGACCGTCCAGGTCGCATCGCTGCCCGATCCGGGCCTCAGGGTGGAGATCGACGCGATCGCGTATCGCGACTAGCGCGGGAAGCGTTGCTAGCTGATCGGCCGTTTCACCACGGGATTATCCCAGTCCTGCGCCGACGAGATGTTGGGCAGGCCCCAGTCTTCTCCGTTCCACCCCTGGAATCCGTCCATCCTCATGGTCCAGAGTCCGGTCGACATGTCGCTGACGACGATCAGGCCGTCCGCGTTGCGCACGTCGATCCCGAACGCCCCGTTGAACTGAGAGTATTGTTCGGTGTTGGCAGGGCCGACGTAGGTGTCGTAATAGCCCACTGTCACCGGGTTGAGCGGGTCCTGCAGATTGAAGATCTGCAGCCCATCGAGGTAGCCCGACACGAAGACGTAGGGCCAACGCACCTCGTGGTTGTGTACCAGGTGCCGCCAGTCGGCGGTGAATGCCGAGATGGGGTTGCGAATGTTGTTGCTACCCCCCTCGAGTGCGGGCTGCAGGTCGAAGATGCGCAGCGGCGCGTATTGGTATTCGGTCTCGGCGATGACGTAGCGGCCGTCCGGGCTCGGCGTGAACGTGTGGCCGTAGTTGACCCCGCTAATGCCCGTGAGCGTGATGCGGAGCTCAGGCGCCTCGATGGACGAGACGTCGTAGATGTAATATCCGCCCGTGCCGCCACCGTAGAAGCGGTCCTCACCAGTATCAGGATGGTAGCCGACGTAGAAGTCGTGGTAGCCGCGGCCGCCTCCGCTGCCGAGTGAGCCCTCGGGCACCGGCACCATGCCGACGCGCGCGTTCGCCAGGTCACCGTCCACCACCATGCCGAGATCGTAGATCAGCGCACCCGGGGCACGCGCCGTGGTGAAGAGGTAGATGCGGTCGTTGGAGTGCTTGTAGATGAAGATGTTGTGGAAACCCCCAGGCATCTCGGGCTCGCGAATGCGAGCCACTTCGCGGACCGTCGATGGATCGGGAAGGCCGGTCACGTCGAGGATCACCGCGCCGAGGTCATTGTCCGGACCGCCTCCCCCGAACTGCAGCGACTGCACCAGGTAATAACGGTCGTTCCACTTGAAGTGCTTCACGTCCATGCCGCCGGTTCGCTGGTGGAGGTCCTGGTTCTCGATCCTCCACTCGTAAAGCAGCTGCGGGTTTTCCGGGTCCTCGATGCTGATGATGTCGGTGCCCTTGGGCCCATCGTCGCCGTAGACCATGCGCGCGATGTACACGAACGGACGGTCCAACTCCTGCTCCATGTCCATGTCGGCGACTGAGAGGCGGGGGCCGAGCGGGAGGTGTCCGAGCACGTCCACGTTGTCGCTGCCACGCTTCAGCGGCGACCAGGGCACATCCTGCGCCGCCAACGGCGCGGCGAAAGCAAACGAGAGAACGCAGAGCAGCAGGCGCTTCAATGACATATCGGCCTCAGATGACGGAAGTTCTTGGAACCGGGAAAGGTGACGGCCAAAGGCTGGTGGTGGCAACCATCGACTACCGCCGCTCCTGCCACCACTCGTCCTTGAGGATGGAGACCGATCGCTCGAACATCTTGTCGCCGATGGTCATCACGACGCGATACTCGCCGACAGGTGCTTCACTGAATTCGTAGCGGATACGGTCTTCGGCCGAGATCCCGCTGTTGCCGCGACCGCGACCACCGCCCCGCCCGCCACGACCACCACCTGAACGCGCGCTCTCCTGCTCTTCCGCGGTGCGTTCGATGCGCTTCTGCATGTTCCAAGCGACCCGGTGCAGACCGGCTTCACCCTCGCCCTCGATTTCGTAGATCGGGAACCGTCCCTGGTATACGGTGAAGGTGATGTCGTCGTCGACATCGTCGGACAGGTAATAGTAGAGGGTGACCGCGAGCGTATCGCTCTCGCCCTCGAAGTTCGACGAGCCGTAGTTGGTGAAGTCGGGCGCGATCCAACGGACTTTCGACTCCGGTTGGAAGAAGTGCGCGTCCATCTCGAGCAGATCCTCGGTCATCTCCGCCAACGGCGCGATGTCGGCGATGTAGATGCCGCGGCCGTGCGTCCCGACGACCAGGTCGTTCTCGCGAGCGTGGATCTTGATGTCGTGCACCGGAGTGGTGGGCATGTCACCCTTCATGCTCGCCCAACTCTCCCCGCCGTCGATCGAAGCGAACACTTGAAACTCGGTGCCCACGAAGAGCAGGTCGGGGTTGGAGTGGTGCTCGCGCACGACGTTGATGGGGCCGTCGGGCAAGTTGTTGGAGATGTCCGACCACGACTCGCCGAAGTCGCTGGTCTTGTAGATGAAGGCGCGGAAGTCGTCGTTCCGGTACCCGGTGAAGGTCACGTAGGCGGTGCCGAGCTCGTGATGGGACGCCTCCACACGACTCACCCAGTAGTGCGGGTTGTTCGGGATGTTGTTGGTGACGTCGGTCCAGGTCTCGCCGTCGTTCTGCGTCACCTGCACGTTGCCGTCGTCGGTGCCGGCCCAGAGCAGGCCCCCTTTGATGGGCGACTCGTCGAGAGACGAGATGGTGCCGTACTGGATGTTGCCGTCACCGCCCTTCCCGGTCGTGAGTGTGGCCGGGTCGTTCTTGCTGAGGTCCTCACTGATGACCTGCCAGCTCTCACCGCGGAACTCGGACTTCATGACCTTGTTGCCGGCGTGGTAGATCACGTCACAGTCGTGCTGACTGACTACGATGGGCGCGTTCCAGTTGTAGCGCATGTCGGCGTCCTCATACCGGATGCCTTTGCGCTCGCCGGTCCACAGGTCCAGGCGTGAAATCGGCCCGAACTGCGACTCGTTGTACAGGTACCGGTTCGTGCAACGGTCGAACTCGTTGTACATGCCGTCACCGCCCCCGATGCGGTCCCACATCTCGAAACGGATGGGCCCGCCCGCCGGGTTGGTGTTGTACGTCATGTGCGAGCCGTTGTCCTGCAGGCCGCCCGCTACGCGGTAGGGGTGGGAGTCATCGATCCCGATGGAATAGAACTGTGCCAGCGACTGGAAGTCCGGGTGGTACCAGTTCTCCCCTCCGTCGTAGGTGATGCCGAGGCCGTGGTCGTAGCCGAGGATCATGTGCTCCGAGTCGTCGGGGTTGATCCACAGCATGTGGTCGTCACCGCCGAAACCGAGCGGGCGGCTGTCCCAGGTCTCGCCACCGTCTGATGTGCCCCAGGAGCGCGCGGACATGACGTGCACCACGTCAGAATCGTTCGGGTCGATGATGATTTGGCCGTAGTAGTATGCCGGCCCACCACCGATCGACTCGCCCTCCGGGCTCGCGCGGTCCCAAGTGATGCCCCCATCGTTCGAGCGGTAGATCTCTCCGCCGATCATGCCGCGGGACGACTCGTGTTCGAGCAGCTCCTGTCGGCGATCCTCGTCCGACATATCAGCCTTATTGGCGTTCTCGATGGTGACGTATAAGACGTTCGGATCCCGCTCATAGACGTCGACCCCGATGCGTCCGAGCATGCCCTCGGGCAGTCCCTGCCCAATCTGGATCCAGTTGGCTCCGCCGTCGCTGGTCTTGTAGAGACGGCTACCCGGGCCGCCGAGGTCGAAGCTGTATGGCACGCGCACCTTGTCATAGCTCGCAGCGTACAGGACATCGGAGTTGGTCGGGTCCATGACCAGGTCCACGATGCCGATGCGACGGCCCTCTACTTGTGGCCCCAGAACGCGCTGCCAGCTATCACCGCCGTTCGTGGTCTTGTACAGACCGCGCTCGTCGTTCTCCGAATAGAGGTGCCCGAGCGCGGCAACATAGACAATGTCGGAGTTCGTCGGGTGCACCACGATTCGACCGATGTGGTGCGACTCGGGGAGGCCGATGTTGGTCCAGGTCTCGCCGGCATCAGTGGACTTGTAGACGCCGTCGCCCCAGTAACTGCTACGCGAGTTATTCGCTTCTCCGGAGCCCAGGTAGAGCACGTCGGGATCGGACGGAGCGACCGCGATGGCGCCGATCGAAAACACGTCCTCTTGGTCGAAGAGCACATCGAAGGAGATGCCTCGGTTCGTGGTCTTCCACAGGTGCCCTGACGCCGTGGCGATATAAAACGTGTGTGGCTGCTGCCGTGGCACCGCGATGTCGACGAAGCGTCCGCTCTGCCGCGTCGGGCCAATCTCGCGGTATTCGATGGCTGACAGCACGCCCTCGAGGGACTGCGCGGCGAGTTCCCTGGGCGTCATTGGCGCCACTAGGGCCAGCAGGGCCCCGAGGGACAGGACGCGACGATAAACCTTCATGTAGAACTCCGGGATGACCGCGGCTGTGCGCAGGAACGGCAAGGTGTGCGTACCAGAGAGACAGCAGCCTAGGCCAGGATGTTGACCGGAGCAAGCCGGTTCCGGGCGCTGGTTCGCCGGGTCAGCCTGCCGGACCGCTACTCCGCCCTGAGCGCACGGACGGGATCTATCTTCGCCGCGCGAAGAGCTGGAAGAAGTGCCGCGCCACCAGCCCCCAGAAGCAGCGCAAGCGGCACCAGCGAGAGCACCCACGGATCACGTGGGTTGCTGTCGAGGAGACCCTCGCCGATCAAGGGTCCCAGCAGTAGCGCCAACGCCATCCCTAGCACCACGCCGACGACCACCGGGCGTAAGCCCCGAGTGACGGTCGAGATCAGGACGCCTCGTCCCTGAGCGCCGAAGCCCTCCTGGAGGTCACCCAGCACGTGGGCGGCCTCGAGGTCGATCGCTAGCCACTCGACCAGGCGAGCCGCAAGTCACGGGGCGGTGGGTGGGTGGGCACGGAGCTCACGACAGCTGCTCTCCGATCCCGGACCACATCGAGAGTAGCGTGTCGCGGCTCTCTTTCACTCGGGCGAGGCCGGCGTGAGTGATTCGGTAGTAGCGCTTCACACGCCCGCCGCGCTTGGCGGTGGCCTCTCCGGCGGACCCTGTGATCCAGCCCTTCTCCTCGAGGCGTCGCAGCGTCAGGTAGGTCGCGGCCTGCGCGACCTCTTTGCCGGTCTGCGCCGTGAGGTCGTTCGTGATCGATACGCCGTAAGCGGAATCACCGAGCCGGATGATCGTGAGCAGCACCAGGTGCTCGAACTCGCCCAAGAGATACTTCCCCACCCCACACCCCCAAATCGGAAGGACTGACGAGGTATACAATCTTGAGTATACAAAACTGAGTCAAGGGCGTGTCGGTGACGCCCGGCACGCAAGCGAAACGAGGGCGGCCGCGCCGAAGCGCGACCGCCCTCACACCGGACTGGTCCCGGATTCGGTGTCTTAACCCTACCTATCGTTTCCCGGTGACGTCACCGGCTCGTCGTCGTCGTTGTCGCGTCCCGCGTCGAGATCGTTCCAGTTCAGGATCGCGTTGAAACCCAAGAAGAAGGTGCCCTGCGTCTGCCAGCGCCAAAACGGTCGGATCGAGAACATCACGACGTGGCCGTCACCGACCGGGGCGTCGATCACCTGTGCCCTGCCTGCCAGCGCTTCGGCGCCCCGAATCGTGCCTGAGAGCAGAATCTGATCCGCGTCCCGGGGGAAGCGCATGATCACCCGTGCGTTGTCACTGCTGCCGCCACCGAATCCGCCGCGGCCACGCCCGAATCCTCCGCGTCCCCCCCCCCCGGCGCTGCCCGGAAGCCCTGCCGTCTCTTCAGGGTTTTCGTAGTCGGATAGCGTGGGCCGTCTAGCCATCGGAGTCGTGTTCTGCCAGGCCCCGCCTCCCCGGCCGAAACCGCGACCGCCGAAGCCACCGCCGCCCGTGGAGAGCACGAGGTCGTTCTTGAAGTACACAGGCAGTTGATCACCGTCGTAGCCATAGGTGATCGGGCTCGTCTTGTCGGCGATGATGCCCCGGTGGATCGAACCAGGCGCGGTCAGCCCAGTCGGGCTTTCGATGTTCACGCCCGTCGTTACGCCGTACTCTGGCATGATCGACGAGGTCGAGCCCTCGACGAGAAGAAGCCCCCCCTCGCGCACGAAGTTGGCAAGCTCGACCAGGCCCTCCCAGCCCATACCGCCCCGGATGTCGTCGCTCTCGTCGATGCCGCCCAGGTTGGGTGTCTGCTCGGTCTTCCTGTAGGGAAGCGGGATGTCGCCCGTCATTGCGAAGCCATTGACGTGCGACCGCGCGTTGCCGCCGACGTGCGGATAGATGATGACGTCGTAGCGCTCACGCAGGTTGCCCTCCGCGACGAGCTTGTCGGCGAAGTAGTCGTAGGGCACGCCGTAGTGGTCGAGGGCGCCACGCACCCAGCCCTCGTCCTGCGTGCGACGCCAGGAGTGCAAGAACGCGATGCGTGGAAGGTCCAGTTCGTGCGTCGCGACATCAGGCATGTCGTTCGTACCGTGGCCCTGCAGGCCGAGCTCCGCGAGGCTCGCCTCGAGCACCGCGCGGTTCGCGTCCGGGATGATGAACGTGCCCGCGCTGAAGGTGCGGCCGTCCATCTCGAACTCCTCTTCGGCCGCGAGCATGCGCACGTCGCTGTGCTGATAGCGGAATGCCATGAGGTTGTTGTCGGTCGTGTGGTCCACCACCACCGTGCTGCCCCCGCCAGAGATTCCGCCCGGGGCACGCGCGGGTACCGTGAGCAATGTCATGTCCTCTTCGAGCACCTTCGCGTCTTCGATCTCGACGATCTCGACATTGCGCATGAGCTGGAAGGTCCAGCCCGTGTCATCGTACGGACGGGGGTTGTCGAGCGAGAACTGCTGCAAGGAGAGGTACATGTCGGCCAGCGTACGGAATGGCTGGTCCGCCCGGATCAAGTAGTCACCGGCCTCGATCTCGATACCGCCAGCCTCGAAGGAGCCGTCTGCACGGTGAATCTCGAGGCCCTGCCGCATGAGCTCGTTGACGGCGTCCACCGCGTCGGCGCTCCTGCGCTGGCCCGACGGGATGAGCCAGGCATTGATGGGGCCCTCGACGCCCTTCCTTATCGATCGCTTGTTCTTCACCCAGTAGTTGTCGAGGAACGTCTCTCGGTGATCCGCGGTGTACTTGAGCGAGAACAGCACCGCTGATTGCTGGATGTTGGTGTTGTTCCTGGGTCCCCATTCGATGGTGGGAAGCGGCGGGTTCGGTCGGAACCACTCGCGACTCGTCGTGGTGCCGCCTACCCGAAGCGTGCGATTCTGGGGCCCGTAGCTCGCGACCTCGTAGAAGCGCCCGACAGCGTTGTGACTGTGCGCGATGGAGAACATGTAGTTCGGCGTCCATCCGTCGTAAAAGCTGTACGTCCAAACCCCGGGAACGTCGCGCTTGGTCATCTCGAGCACGTCGTTTTCGGCGAGCATCCACCATTCGGTGATCGTGATTGCGTCGAAGGCCTCGTTGTAGGGCCCAGTGCCCGTCGAGGAGTAGAGGTAATTCTGTGCCTCGTGCAGATCGTGCATGATGGTGGGCGCCCACTCCAGCTGGATGGCGTTCACGTTCTTGGTGAGCGCCAGCATCTGGCCCATGGCGTCGCGGTTGTTGTCGTGCGCGACGTACTTGCCCCAGTACATGAGCGGGAGTCGGGCTGCGCCGTCCGGTCGATCCTTGTTGAAGTAGTACGTATCGACCTGCTTCTCGCGGCCATCGACCTCGATCACCGGAGTGATGAAGGTGACGATGTTGTCTCGGATCTCCTGGATGAACTCGGTGTCCTCGACGACCAGGCGGTACGCGAGCTCCTGCAGCATCTCGGGTCCGCCGTTTTCCGTGGAGTGCATACCGGACGTCAGCCAATAGATCGGTTTGGCGATTTCCTTGATGAGCTGTTGGGCCCGCTCTTCAGAGGTTGCTCGAGGGTCGGTGAGCTCCTGCAGATATCCCTTGTACTGATCCAGGTTCGCGATCGTCTCCTCGTTGGCGATCGCCATGAGGATCATCTCGCGACCTTCCTCTGTCTGGCCAATCGACCATACGGTGGCACGAGGTGACGCCGATGCGATCGCGCGCAGATAACGATGGATGTCCCCAGCATACGTGAGCTCGTCTGGAGTCCCGACGATTCTGCCGTGGAAGTCGAGCGGTGTGGGCACCGTCTCCGAGGCAGGCAGGTGGTCGACCAGCTCGGTGAGAATTCGGTCGTCCTGGGTATGCTCGAGAATGAGTCGCGTGTACTCCTCATCAATGGCCTGAACGGCGTTGGATTGAGCGACCGTGACGGTCGGAGTCAGAACCACTAGACCGAGCATCGTCCAACCCAGACGACGGATCGTGCGCGACATGGAACCCCCTGTGCCTCATTGAGATGCGTGGCCGGCGTGCGCCGGCTCCTGTGTGGTGTATCGGTGCATTAGAGGACCCGCAAGGGACGGTGGATGCTGGGCGTATATAGGCGGGAGCGGACTTCGGTTGACCCGGTCGAGCCGGATCGAGAGAGTAGTCGTTATGTCCCACAGTGTGCGCGATCATCTGAAGCTCGATATTGATGCCTATGACGAGTCGATCCGTCGCTTCATTCCAGGCTACGAGGCGATGCTGGGCGCCGCCGCGGCCGCGGTTGCGTCGACACGTCCTGGCGTAGCACTGGACCTCGGCGCGGGCACGGGTGGGCTTTCTGAGGCGCTGCTTCGGCAGGATGCGGTAGCACGGGTCGAGCTACTGGATGTGGACACCGAGATGCTGGAGTACGCGCGCACACGGCTCGAAGCTTTCGGGGACCGCGTTGGTTTTCAGGAACGGTCTTTCCTGGAGCCGCTGCCTTCGTGCGATGCGGTGGCGGCCTCCATCTCGCTGCATCACATCCTGACGATGGCGGACAAGAAAGCGTTCTACAGCCGTGTGTACGATGCGTTGCCCAGCGGGGGTGTATTCGTGAACGCAGACGCCACCATGCCGGCTGAGCCGGAAGCGCGAGAGGCACTTTATCGGGAGTGGGTCGACCACATGGTGGTGTCGGGGATCAGCGAGCCTGACGGGTGGCGGCACCTCGAGCAGTGGGCCGAGGAAGACACGTACTTCCCACTCGAGGCAGAGATGGCAGCCATGACGGACGTCGGCTTCAAGACCGACTGTGTGTGGCAGGAGGGTCCGATGGTCGTGGTGGTCGGGCTCCGCTAGCGCACTTGCTCGACCCTCAGCCTAGCGCCCCCTACCTAGGCAGGTGCTGCGTGGGGAACTTGGCCACCACGGTGTAGATCGGGTCCACGATGTTGGCCAAAGACGGGCCGCCCGCCCTCGAGGTCGAGGGCGCGCTGGAAGCCGTCACGCCGGTCACCGGTGTCGTCATGGAAAGCGTCCAGAGCCTGGCGAGTCTCGACGCGTCCATGGCCGTCCTGTGGGGCGCCGCCTCTCTGTTGCTGGCGGATCCGTCTCAATTGCCAGTGTTCAACCTCTCGTCGATCCCTCCAGAAGCCCTTCCAGCGGCTCCTCCCGTGCGCCGTTCTCGTCGCACACCGCGAACGCACCCTCTCCGGTTCCATACATTGCCACGCCCGCGTAGTCTCCCGCCTTGTTCAGGATGAAGAAGCGCACATTGAAGTTCGGCAGCCCGCGCTCGTTCAACAGTCGGGACTCGATGGTATTGTCCTTGATTCGCCCGAGTGTCCGCATGCCCGCGTCTTTCGGAGCCATGCCTTGACGCATGAACTCCACGATCAGGAAAGAGGCGCAGCTGAAGAGGTTGGCCTCACCGCGTCCGGTCGAGCCCGCGGCGCCCACGTCGTTGTCGACGTATTGGCCAGCTCCCAGAATGGGCGAGTCTCCCGCACGTCCCGGGATCTTCCACGAGAGGCCGCTCGTGGTCGTCACCCCACAGATGTCGCCGTCCTGGGAGAGCGCCTCCAGGCTCGTTGTGCCCCAATAGGACTCGGAGTCGATGAGGCCGTCGTCGACCATCGAGAGATCGGCTGCCTGTGACGCATCGTGGAAGCGCTGCAGACGCGCCTCATGGTCCGGGTCACGCCCGGTGTCACCGCGTCTCGTATCCCGGATGCGCTCGTCGGGGTCGAGCCAGTGACTCGGGTCAACACGGCGGCGCCATTCCAGCCACATGGCGCGGGAGTGCTCGGTGTTGAGGTCGTCCTCGATGTCGAAACCGAGTGCGCGCGCGAACTCGCGGGCGCCCTCTCCCACGATCAGGTGATGGTCCGTCAGCTCCGCGACGGCCTTGGCTACCAGCGAAGGAGTGCGCACGCCCTCGAGGGCGGCCACGCCTCCCGCCCACTTGCGTGGGCCGTGCATGAGGCAGGAATCGAGCTGCACGACTCCGTCGGCGTTGGGGAGCCCACCGTACCCGATTCCTGACTCCTCGGGATCGAGCTCGGGGATGTTCACTCCGGCGACGATCGCGTCGAGCACGTCCTCGCCCCCGGTGATGCCGCGATATGCTCGCTCGATGGCACTCTCGGGGCCTCCGTTCTTGTGCCGGATGCTGCTCACGTCGGCGACCAAGAGCGGCCCGGCGCGGCTTACGTGCACTGCGGGCGCGCGTGCGGGAAGCGCGGAGGCGGCCGCCGGGAGCTCGGACGCGAGCACCGCGGGGGTTGCTGCCGCTGCGACGCCAGTCGCCGTGGCCTTCACGAAGTCACGTCTATCCATGGAATTGTCTCCTTCTAGTTGCCTTCTAGTGCTGGCGCCGTGTTCGGCGGTCGTCTTCGGTGCGTTGCTTGTTCGTAGGCGTAAGCAATGCGGATGAGCGTCGGCTCCGACCACGCATCGCCGTAGATCTGAAGTCCCGCCGGGAGGCGATCGTCCCAGACGAAGCCCATGGGCACCGTGAGCGCCGGAAACCCGGTTGGCGGCGATAGGATCGGGGAGTTGTTGCCGTGCGGAGTCGTCAGGTCCCCCACGAGGCGCGGGGGGTTGTTCCACGTCGGGTAGATGAGCGCCACCACGTCGTGCGCGGCCATTGCCGAGCGCACCGCTTCGCGTAGACGCTGCTCGTTTCCCCGCCCCCGAATACACTGCTCGTTGGTCTCGGGGGTGCCCTCGAAGGACAGAAAGCGGCGCACGGTCGGCATCACGGTGCGGTAGACTCGCCCGCTCTGCTCGATCTCCTCGAGCGAGTGCACCGGTGGGTCTGGGATGCCGGCCAGATAGTTGTCGATGTCGTAGCGGAAGCGCGAGCAACCGAGCCCCCGGCGCAACTGCCGCAGGTCCGGAATCTCGAAGTCGCGCACAATCGTAGCACCGAGCGATTGCAGATCGCGGATCGCCTCGGAGAAGCGCTGTAGGATCTCGGGATCCGCGGTCTCGGTGTATGCGATCTGTCCGGCCACCCCGATGCGGACACCTTCGAGGTCGGTCTCCAAGAACTCCAGGTACGATCCCGGTCTGCGTGCGTCGGCTTCGGCGGTTACCGGATCGTTCGCGTCGCTTCCCGCGATTACGTCGAAGATGCGCACCGCGTCTTCGACAGTGCGCGTCATGGGACCGCCTATGTCGCGATGCGCGAACAGCGGCATGATGCCGTCGCGGCTCGTAAGACCTTGCGTGGAGCGGATGCCGACGAGCGCGTTGTGGCTCGACGGGCCCCGGATGGAGTTGCCTGTGTCGGAGCCGAGACCGACCAGGCCCATATTGGCGGTCACCGCCGCGGCGGTGCCGCCGCTCGACCCGGCGGTGACGCGGTTGAGTTGGTACGGGTTGAAAGTCCATCCGGGCAGCATCGAGCCGACCGTTTCCATCGCGGTGAACGCGAACTCGGCGAGATTGGACTTCGCGAGCACGATCGCTCCGGCCTCCCTTATCGCTCGCACTTGATAAGCATCATCCGCTGCCATCGCGCCCTCCAGCGACGCGGATCCGCCGGTGGTGGGCATGTCGTGAGTGTCGTAGTTGTCCTTCACGATGAACGGGATGCCGTGCAGCGGCCCGCTCAGTTCGCCGGTTCGGCGAAGCGCGTCGTCCAGCGCGTCGGCGCGAGCGAGCGCCCGCGGGTTCACGAGGATGATGGCGTTGAACGCCGGCCCCTTCTTGTCGAACGCCTCGATGCGCTCGTGATAGGCCTCGACGAGTTGCCGCGAAGTGAGCGTGCCGGAGAGCATCGCTTCGTGCGCTTGGGCGATGCTGAGCTCAATGAGCTCGACGCCGCCCACCCTTTGTGCGAATGCCCCCAGCGGGTTCAGCAGCGCGCACAGGGTCACGCCGACTCCGACCTGGGCGACGACTCGGAGGCGCCGGCGCCTGGCGGTAGGTGTGTTGGGATTCATGCGCGACTCTTCGCGTGCGCCAGTTCTCGCGCCCGGCCCCAGATCGCGTCGAACATCGGCTCGGTGAGCTTGCCTGTGAACGTGTTCTGCTGACTCGGATGATACGAGGCGAGCACGGTGACCCTCTCGAGCTCGACCTCCGCGCCGTGCCCGAATCGCGGACGAGGGCGTGGCACGGACGCACCGCGATCCCCCAGGATCTTCAGCGTCTGGGCGTACGCAAAACCGCCGAGCGTGACCACCACCTTCACGCGCTTCATCACATCGAGCTCCTCATCGAGCCAGGCCCTGCAGGCGTCGCGCTCACTCGCTTCCGGCTTGTTGGCCGGCGGGGCACAGCGCACCGCTGCGGTGACGAAGACGTCGCTCAACTCGAGGCCGTCGGAACGATCGATCGATTCCGGCTGGTTTGCGAAGCCCGCGCGATGGAGCGCTCGATAGAGCCAATCCCCCGAGCGATCGCCAGTGAACATGCGGCCCGTGCGGTTGGCCCCGTGGGCAGCAGGGGCGAGGCCGACTACGAGCACACGCGCATCCGCATCGCCGAAAGCCGGCACCGGGCGGCCCCAGTACTCGTGGTCGCGGAACGAGGCTCGCTTCTCTCGTGCTACCTGCTCCCGCCAGGCGACGAGTCTCGGGCATTTCCTACAGCCGGTCACCCGCGCTTGCAGCGCAGCCATGGTACCCTGGGTCATCGGCCGAAGATATGTTCGACCGCCCGGGCTGCTAGGGCTTATGGCGGCTTCTAGGGTGTAAGCGCGTTCGCGGCGTCGATCGCTTGCCGAGCGTGGCGGGTCAGGTCCGCCAGGAGTACATCGTCGCTCACCGGGGCATCCGTGACGTCGTCGGGCGCGTTGATGCGCCACGCCAGCGCGGTAACTACGAACGAATCACCACCACCCGACTCGATGCGCGGGCCACGCTCGAGTCCCTCTGTGAACCACGAGAGCCGCCTCGATGTTTCGTCCTTCGCGAGATCCATTCCGTTCGCCAGTGCGAAGACCGTCAGCTTGGGGTCGATCGCCTCGAAAGGATCTCAGTCCGGCTGCACCTGCGCACCCTCGGTCATGCGGCACCTCCATGCCCGAATCACCTTGGCCCACGCGCCGAGCCACCCATCGGAAGACTGGCAAGGCAGTCTCCCAGACGCGGCGGGGTCGGGTCAGGTTTCTCCGCCGCATAAGCATGTCGGCCCTCTGGCCGACGCTCCCCGCTCTTGTCCTCACCGCCGCTGGGCGGTCGAGTTGCTATGACATGAGCACAGTTCGTGCCGAGGAATATAGCCCAAGGCAGTCACGGCGCGCCCATTTCAAGTCATCGTCCGTCCCGCTCAGTGTCGGCCTACGACGGCTCATCTCCACTCTCGAGCCACGCCGACCACCACAGGTCTGCCAGCATGTCCGCACCTGCGGCCAGTCGGCTGGCGGCGAAATCGCGTGTCTCTGCCTTCAGTGGTGCGCTGGGGTCGAAGCCGATGTCACGGTCCAGGCGATAGAGCTGGACGACGTGGCTGTGCGACTCCTCGATGTATGCCCAAACAGCGGCGCGAGCCGCTCCGGCGACGGAGGCAGGTGATCCCCGCCCTGCTTGGCCGTCCACATCGGCCTGCGTGACATGCGCCTCAACAAAGGCGCTCTCGAATCGTGAGTGGAACGAGCGATTGTTCGAAAATCCCTCAGGGTTGGGCGCACCGGCCGACCACCCGTTGAAATGGATCGTGGTGTGGTGCGGCTGCGACGCATCCGTGACGTAGTGGCCGAGAATGCCTGCGTCGTTGAGGATGCGCGCCTCGATCCACTGCTTCTTTTGCGTATCGTCTTCGGAGCGCCACATGCGCCACTCCGTGACGACCCGTTGGTAGACCTCGATGATGCGATAGGGAAGGAAGCCGCCGTCGCGTTCCGGTTTCTCGAGCCCGGCGTCGTACAGGGCTTTGAGGAATTCGAAACGGTCCGGCGTGTCCAGCGCCCCGTCGGGGACGTTTTCGAGGTCGACGTAGTGGTCGTAGCTCCAGGCCTGGTCCATCTCCCGAAGTTCGAAGTTCCGCCACCGATCGGGCTCCGAGTCGAGGTAGACCAGCTGGTCTGCGGCGCCTCGGAAGAATGCGGGCATGGCGGAGGGCAGTGCAGTGGTCGCCGTGCGAGCCGCCATCTCGTGACCGACCGACCCCCAGCGCGGTGGCGTAGGGTCATCGGCAGCGCCGCCGCCGGTTAGCAGTGCGGTTATGGTGATCCAGATCTGGAGCATGGTACTTCCTCGGCCTACACAAGAGAGGTGTTGAGTGCCCGCGGGGCGGCGCTCACGTACGGCGGGCCAGCGCCCCGCGGTCGACCTTGCCCAGATGCGTTCTGGGCAGGTCGTCCACGAATATGACGTCACGCGGATACTTGTACGGCTCCAGGCGGTGCCTCGCCCACTCTTGCAGCTCCGCTGCCAGGTCGTCGTCAAGGACAATTCCGTGGGCGGCGATCACAAAAGCCCTCGGTTTTATGAGCCCGTGCTCCGTCGCGACTCCAACAACCGTGACCTCATCGACGGCATCGTGCTCCAAAAGACAGTCCTCCAGCTCGGCCGGCGACAGCCACTTCCCGCCGACCTTGAGCATGTCGTCACCGCGCCCGCAGTAGGTGACATACCCGTCCGCGTCGATGCTGATCATGTCACCCGAGACGTACCATTCGCCTCGGAAGGCTTGGCGGGTTTTCTCTTCTCGCTGCCAATACCCCTTGGCGAGGGAGTCGCCACGGACCCAGAGGTACCCGATTTCATTGGGTGCGACCTCCGAGCCATCCTCGTGGCACGCCTTCAAGTCGAATCCTGGCACGGCCTTGCCCAGGGTTCCGGGCCGCACGTCGTCGGGGCGGTTGGAAACGAAGATGTGCCACATCTCGGCCGTGCCGAGGCCGTCTAGTAGCGGAGCCCCACACAGATCGTTCCACCTGCGATGGAGCTCCGCGGGCAGCGCTTCTCCGGCCGATGTCGCCAGCCTGATGCACGAAAGATCCTGTTCATACACGTCCGGGTGGCTCACGAGATGGTTCACCATCGTCGGAACGTTGACGAGGATGGTCGGGCGGAATGAGGCGATCTTTGCGAAGAGCGTCTCGGGGGTGCAGCGCTCCGGAAATAGCGCCGAGGTTGCGCCGACCGAGAAGGGGAAGAACAGATTGCTGCCCGTCGCGTATCCGAAGAAGAGCTTCGGTACGGAGAGTGTGACATCGTCCGGACCCATCTCGAGCAGCCCCTGCCCGTACAGCTCCGTCGTGTTCACGAACGAGGCATGACTTTGCACGACCGCCTTGGCTTGGCCCGTCGTACCGCCGCTGAACAGCCAGATCGCGGCGTCGTCCTTGTGCGAGGGGAAGACGGGGTACTCGTCCGGGAGTGCCGCGAGCCTCTCCCCATGGCCCGCGCTTCCGATCCCGATGAGCTGAGGTCGATGGTGCGCGTTCTCGAGACCCGCAGTGAACTCGGGCAGCACTTCGACGCCTACCAGCGCGACGCGTGCGCGTGTGTAGTCGTAGAAGGAGCGGATCTGGTCAGTTTTCAGGTGGGGGTTCACCATGACCACCACCGCCCCGAGGCGCACGATACCGAAGAGCGCGCCGACGTAGTCCGCCCCGTCGGGTAGGGCGATCATGACGCGCTCCTCCGGACGCACACCCGCATCGTGCAGCATATTCGCGTAACGGGCAGACAGCGCGGAGACTTCTCGATAGGTGAGCGCGCCTTCGTCGGTCAGGAGCGCGCGACGATCACCGCGGCCTTCGTCGATGCGCTGACCGAGGAAGTATTGGAAGAGGTTGAGCTCGTCGGGCACGGTAGTTCGGAGGATGAAAAACGTTCCACATGTGGTGCGTGAGGATACACGACTGCTAGAATACTGGTCAATCAGGCCGCCGCTCCCCCTCCGTTCCGTCCCCATGGATGCAGCCTAATGCCGGTGCACCGCCTGTCCGATATGACGTGGGAAGAGGTCCGTGACACGGATCGCCGAAACGCCGTGGCGATCCTACCCGTCGGCGCGGTCGAAGCGCATGGTCCGCACCTGCCGCTCGGGACGGACGTGATCATCGCTGAAGCGATGGCAAAAGCCGGTGCGCAGAAGCTCGCGAACGACGGACTCACCGTTTTGATTCTACCACCGATCTGGTACACATCAGCGGCATTCGCCGATGCTTTCCCGGGAACCATCGGCGTGGGAGCTGACACGGTGCGCAAGCTGATCCATGAGATCGGGGCGGCGCTGCTCGCGCAGGGGGTCAGTACGCTCGCGATCGCGAACGCACATCTCGACCCTGAGCACATCGTGGCGCTTCGTGAGGCCACGCACGCGGGTCCGGACGGACTTCGCATCGTGTTGCTGGACCTGACGCGGCCCTCAGTAGCGCGTCGCCTTACCTCGGAGTTTCAGACGGGCGCCTGTCACGCCGGGCAATTCGAGGGTAGCGTGGTCTTGGCCGAGTCTCCGTCGCTGGTGCGCACGAACCTTGCCGCTGGACTCGACGCGAACCCGGCGTCGCTTTCGGAAGCGATCCGGGAAGGGAAGACGACGTTCGCCGAAGCCGGCGGTCCTCGAGCCTATTTCGGATGGCCGGCCCAGGCGACGGCGGAGGAAGGCCGTAACACGGTCCGCCTTCTGGGAGAGCTGCTCGCGGAAGCTGTGGTCGCCGGAGAGGAGGCGAAGGTTTGAATCTGACTGGAAGGACTGCTGTCATAACCGGTGGCGGACGGGGAGTGGGTGCCGCAGCGGCGTATGCACTTGCCGAGGCGGGGGCGACGGTGGCGGTCGCCGCGCGCAACGAAGAGCAAGTCGTCGACGTTGCGGCTCAACTCCGCCAGCGCGGCTACGAGGCGTTCGCGTTTCGTTGCGACGTGACTGACCATCACCAGGTGCGAGATCTCGCGCTGTCGGCGAGCGAGACCATGGGGAAGGTGGACATCCTCATCAACAACGCGGGCACCGCGACGTCGAACCCGTTGAGTGAGGTGAAGCTGCAGGAGTGGAACCACATCATGGCGGTCAATGCCACCGGCACCTTCCTGTGCACGCAAGCGATGTATCCCGGAATGGTGAATAGGGGGGTGGGGGCGTATCGTGAATGTCGCCGCCATTGTTGGAATCGTCGGGGGCCGGGAGCTCTCGGCGTACGCAGCGGCCGAGCACGCCGTAGTTGGGTTCACGAAGGCGATTGCCAAGGAGGCCGAGGGGGCACCGGGGTCACGGTGAACGCCGTCTGCCCAGGCTACGTGGACACACCGCTGACGGACGAGACGGTCGCGCGCAGGATGCAGCGTACGGGCCAATTGTGGCAGGAAGCGATGGATTCGATCCTCGAAGAGTCTGGCCAGCCGAGGCTGATCCGCGCGGAGGAGGTCGCCGAAGTGATCATGCCCCTGCTCTCCGAGGACGCGAGTGAGACGAACGGCCAACTCGTCGTGATCGACGGGAAGGACAGCCCGTGACGTACGAGCACATCAACCCTGAGGAACTCGGTGCGCCCCGGGGGTGGACGAACGGTATGCTCGCGCCAGTGGACGGCCGGGTCCTGTTCATCGCGGGGCAGGATGCTGCCGAAGTGGGCGGCGAGGTCGTCACGGACGACTTCGTGCAACAGTTCGACCTCGTTCTCGGGAAAGTGCTCACGATCGTGCGCGCTGCAGGCGGGGGCCCCGAGGACGTGGGCCGTATGACGATCTTCGTAACAGCGCTGGACGAGTACCGGAGCGGTCGGCGCGAGATAGGAGAGAGGTACCGTGCGCACATGGGCGAGCACTTTCCGGCGATGGCGTTGGTAGAGGTACGCGGGCTACTCGACCCTGGTGCCAAGGTCGAAATCGAGGCCACAGCGGTCATCCGGGACCTCAGCGCCTAGGCGCGTGTTCGAACCCGCGTCTTTCCTGTTCGGTCTGAATGAGGAAACCGGAGTAGCGACGATCACGCTCAACCGGCCCGATCGGCTCAACGCGCTCACATTCGAGGTCTACGACGAGCTACGGCGCTCGTTCGCCGAGTTGCACGACGACGGGTCCGTTGGTGCGATCGTGATCACCGGCTCTGGGCGCGCCTTTTGCTCGGGTGGCGATGTCGAGGACATCATTGGCGCGCTCTTGGAGCGCGATTTTCGTGGCCTGCTTGAGTTCACGCGCATGACGTGCGATCTGGTGCTCTCGATCCGGCGGTGCCGCAAGCCGGTCATAGGTGCGCTGAACGGGACAGTTGCCGGCGCGGGCGCTGTGATCGCCACGGCGTGTGACATGAGGGTGGCCGCTGAATCAGCCAAGATCGCGTACCTGTTCACCAGGGTCGGCCTCTCGGGCGCCGATATGGGCGCGGCGTGGATGCTGCCGCGCATCGTCGGACTCGCGAAGGCCAGCGAGTTGCTCATGACCGGTGAGTTCATCAGCGCGCAAGAAGCCCACCGCATCGGCTTGTACAACCGGGTCGTACCGGATGGCGAAGCCCAGGAGGCCGCTACCGAGCTCGCGGACAAGCTCGCTCTCGGTCCGTCGTTCGCGTTGGAGATCACCAAGGATGCTTTGAACCGTGAGGCGAGCATGGACTTCGTGAGCGCCCTCGAGGCCGAAGCTCAGATCCAGGCTGCGCTCATGGTGCACCCCGATTTCCGCGAGGCGTACGATGCCTTTACTGAGAAGCGGAACCCTGACTTCCTGTAGAGGGGTGCTCGCTACCACCGCGATGCCGGGCAGAACCTCGTGAGGATCGCGGTCGTCGGGGGCGGGCCGTCCGGCCTCTACTTCTCCATCCTCATGAAGCGATCCGACCCGACGAACGAGATCCTCGTTCTGGAGCAGAACCGGCCAGACGACACGTTCGGCTTCGGCGTCGTCTTCAGCGATGCGACGATTGCCGAGGTTGAGAGCGCCGACGAGCAGACGTATGCCGCGATCATCGCTCATTTCGTGCACTGGGACGACATCGACGTCTACTACGGTGGGGAGGTTGTGCGCAGCACGGGTCACGGCTTCAGCGGAATGAGCCGGCAGACGCTGCTCAGCGTCCTTCAAGAACAGGCCGCGGCGTTGCACATCGACGTGCGGTACAAATCAGCCGTCACTGAACTGGATGAGTTGCGCTCGTACGATCTGGTCGTCGGCGCGGACGGAGCGAACTCGACAGTCCGCGAGCTCATGACGGACCAATTCGAGCCAACATTTGATTGGCGCCCGAATCGATTTGTATGGCTGGGCACGACGAAACCGTTGTCCGCCTTCACCTTCCACTTTCGAGAGAACGAGCACGGGCTTTGGCGGGTGCACGCATACCAGTATGAGCCGGGACACTCGACGTTCATCGTGGAGTGCACAGAGGAGACCTGGCGCTCGGCGGGCATGGACACGGCGTCGGAAGAGCAGACGCTCGCATACTGTGAAGCGCTCTTCGCGACCGAGCTCGATGGACACCCACTGATTCTGAACAAGGCCGTGTGGCGAAGCTTTCCCACGATCCGGAACCAGCGCTGGTCTGTGGGCAACGTCGTGCTCATCGGCGATGCTGTACATACGGCGCACTTTTCGGTCGGATCGGGCACGCGCATGGGCATGATGGACGCCATCGCGCTTCGGGACGCTCTGATAGCGGAATCGGCGGAGCTGGACCCCTCGGGAGGATCGCACGCCGAACGGGGCACCCCCATGGCTGAACGCGTCGCTCGCGCGCTCGCCAGTTACGAGGCCGAGCGGCGTCCGCAGGTCGAGTCCCTGCAACGCGCTGCGCAAGCGAGTCTCGAGTGGTTCGAGGCCACCGAGCGCTACATGGAACTCGATCCGGTGCAATTTTCGTTTGCGCTGCTGACTCGCAGTCTGCGCATCACGCACGAGGATCTACGCATGCGAGATCCGCAGTTCCTCGAACGCGTGGACGCCCGGATCGCTAAGGAGGCGGAGCGCCAGGCGGGAGTCCCGGTTCGACGCGACCCGCCGCCGCCGCCGATGTTCACACCGTTCAAGCTGCGCGATCTCCTGATCCCGAATCGGATCGTGGTGTCGCCCATGTGCCAGTACTGTGCCGGCGACGGCACGGTGGACGACTGGCACCTCCAGCACCTCGCGAGCCGCGCGGTGGGAGGCGCGGGACTGGTATACGCGGAGATGACCAACGTGTCTGCCGACGCACGCATCTCTAAGGGGTGTGCCGGGTTGTACAAAGCCGAGCACGTCGATGCCTGGAAGCGCATCGTCGACTTCGTGCACATCAGGACCCCCGGCAAGATTGCGATCCAGCTGGGGCACGCGGGCCGGAAGGGGGCGAGCAAACCCCTGTGGGAAGGCGACGCCGAGCCGCTCGAGGGGGGCGCCTGGGACCTCGTGTCCGCCTCGCCGCTTCCCTACTTCCCCGATCGTAGCCAAACGCCACGTGAAATGACGCGCGCCGACATGGACGAGGTCGTAGCGGACTATTCGCGCGCTACGGAGTACGCCGAAGCCGCCGGATTCGACCTACTCGAGCTCCACATGGCGCACGGATACCTGTTGGCTGCGTTCATCTCGCCGCTCACCAACCAGCGCAGCGACGAGTATGGCGGCTCGCTCGAGAACCGGATGCGCTTTCCCCTGGAAGTGTTCGACGCCTGTCGCGGGCTCTGGCCGGAGCACAAGCCGCTGAGCGTGCGCGTGAGCGCGGTCGACTGGGTCCCGGGCGGCATGCAACCCGAGCACGCGGTGGAGGTTGCGCGGCTGCTGAAGCAGCATGAATGCGACGTGATCGACGTCTCCGCCGGGCAGACGGTCCCGGATCAGAAGCCGATCTACGGACGGCTCTTTCAGACGCCGTTCGCCGATCGCATCCGGCATGAGGTGGGCCTGTCGACTATGGCGGTCGGCAACATTTCGTCGTGGATGGACGTGAACACGATCATCGCCGCTGGCCGGGCCGACCTCTGCCTTTTGGCACGGGCGCACCTTTTCGATCCCTATTGGACACGGCACGCCGCGCACATGCTAGGGCACGATATCGCGTGGCCGGAGCAATACGAGTCGGTCTCCCGCTACACTCCGCGCTTCGAATTCCACTTCGGGGGCGAATAGAAGTCAGCGGACCGTAGTGAAGAGCAGATACGTGTACATGACGTACATGCCGAGCATGACGCCGCCGCCCAGGATCCCGAGCAGTTTCACCCCCTCTGCTGGGCTAGCAACTTCCCTCGCGTCGAGCGCTGGGACTCCATCGAGTCCGTCGGAGCGTGTGGTCGTGACCGGGTGTCTGTGCGTGTCGTACAGAGAGATCTCGCGGATGCCCGCCTCGGGAAGAGACGCTTGGACATTGGCCAGAATCCGGGCGATGTCGGGTCGTGTGCTCTCGCTATGCGTGCTGTCGAACGCCTCCGTGAGGCGCCTCAGTCCCGAGCGACCCGCCACGAGCCGGACACGGTTTTCCCAGGAATCGACGACCCCCGCGATCTGCAGCTTCTTGGACTCGGCCAGCGCCTCGAGGGTCTCCAGCGCGCTCTGCCGCCATAGGTCCCGTGCGGGCCCGTAGCTGAGCATCGTGAGCAGCAGCATGCTACCCAGAGACACGAGGACGAGCGCGAAAACGAGCTTGGTCCTTAGATCCATACCGTGCAATACCGTGGATTGTGGGCGCGGAAGTCAAAGCCCATGTTCTCGTACTCGCTGTAGTTGAACCCCACCAGTCAGGCGTTCATGTCCGAAGCCGTAACGTATGGAAACTACCTGAGACTCGACGAACTGCTCGCGCTGCAGAAGCCGCGAGATGAGGTCGAGCACGACGAGATGCTCTTCATCGTTATCCACCAGGTGTACGAACTGTGGTTCAAGGTGCTGCTTCACGAGATCGATTACTGCTGTGTGTTGCTCTCCAAGAGTGACACACCACGTGCGTCGCACACTCTGAACCGAGTGCTCACGATCCTGAAAGTGCTGGTCGCGCAACTCGATATTCTCGAGACCATGACGCCCACCGAGTTCCTGACTTTCCGGGAGCGACTCGACAGCGCCAGTGGCTTTCAGTCCGACCAGTTTCGTGCGCTCGAGGCTGTCCTGGGCAGAAAGACACGAGCTTCTGTCGAGCGTTTCGCCGAGGGCACGCGCGCGCGTGAGGCGCTCGAGCAGCGATGGAGCACGCCGACGCTTTGGGACCACTTTCTGCGCTACTTGGCGGACGAGGGGTATGCGGTGCCGGAGCACCAGCTCGGCAGGGACGTTACGCAGCCCGTCGAAGCATGCGAGGAGCTGCAGCAAGTGTTAGTGGAGCTGTACAGGAACGACGCCAAGAACACCGTCCTGTGCGAGCGGCTAGTCGACCTCGACGAAGGTCTGCAAGAGTGGCGCTACCGCCATGTGAAGATGGTCGAGCGCACGATCGGTCAGAAGACGGGCACAGGCGGCTCCGGGGGGTCCGCGTACCTGCGCACTACGCTCAACAGCGCCGTCTTTCCGGATCTCTGGGCCATCCGGTCGCAGCTCTAGGCATGGCGCTCGCGCCCGATCGCCTTTACGCGTCACCCAACGCGCTGGCTTCGCACTACTCGGTGTTTCGTGTGCACGAGCGGCTGCTGCTCACGGGGCACTCTCACCAAGCGTGGCCAGACGTGGGCTTCGACGGTCAGCGTCAAGCTTGGCTCGACGCTGCCGAGCACGTAGACGACAAGTGGGACATCGCTGCTGAAAAGGCCAGCGAGGTCACGGTTGGATACCGGCGGCTGCTGGGGGGGTGCGACGGGGATCTGACGCTGGACACCAATACGCACGCGCTCGTCGTGCGCTTCTTGTCCGCGCTCCCGCTGACAGAGCGTCCGCGACTCGTGACGACCGACGGGGAGTTTCACTCCATTCGTCGGCAGCTGGACCGGCTGGCTGAGGAGGGCATCGAGGTCGTGAAGGCGGCAGCTGAGCCGTTGAATAGTCTGTCAGAGCGCGTCGCCGCAGAGGTGGACGACCGCACCGCGGCAGTGCTGATCTCGTCCGTACTCTTTGGCACGGGGTGCATCGTGCCCGAGTTGCCCGCGGTTGCCGAGACGTGCGCGAGTCATGGGGCCGAGCTGCTGATCGACGCCTACCACTCGCTCAATGTCGTACCCTTCTCGCTGCAGGGCATGGAGCGGGCGTTCGTGGTCGCCGGAGGGTACAAGTACTGCCAGCTCGGGGAGGGGAACTGCGTGCTGCGCGTGCCGCCGCGGTGCGAGCTGCGGCCGGTGATCACTGGGTGGTTCAGCGAGTTCGCCGAGCTAGCCGATGCGAAGGTGCCGAGGGACGTCGGTTACGGGTTGGGCGCAGCGCGATTCGCCGGGTCCACCTATGACCCGACCTCGCACTATCGGGCGGCGGAGGTCTTTGCCTTCTTCGAGCAAGAGCAACTGGCGCCCGAGTTGCTGCGGGAAGTGAGTCAGCACCAGGTCGGCCTCTTGCTCGAGACGTTCGAGTCCTTGGACCTGGACCCCGCGGTCGTGTGCTTGGACGAGTCGGTGTTGCTGCACGAGCGGGGAGGCTTCTTGGCTCTGCGGGCCCCGGGCGCTGAGAAGTTGTCTGCGTCGCTCAAACAGCACGGTGTCAGAACAGACTTTCGGGGGGACGTGCTACGGTTCGGGCCGGCACCCTACTTGAGCGATGCGCAATTGGTTGCTGCGATGGAGGCGCTGGGTGAGGTGGTGCGCTCGCCCTCCGGCTGAGTCAGTTCCTGAGCTGATCTGACAAGACGAGGAGCGTGAGCACCGTGGTAACAAGCGACATCGTGTTGCCCAAGATCTGACCCAACCCGCCGCCGCCCTCTGAGGGCAGAGCCGCCGGGACGAAAATCACGCTCCCTGGCTCCACAGGCGGATGTCGCCGAATGAGCCAGAGGAACTTCTTGGTCGTCTCGCGGCGCCCGTTGGCATATTCGACGGAGATCTTGTTCAGGTCGGCGTCGTCGAGCGATCCTCCAGCTTGCCGGATGTATTCGCTCATGCCCCTGCCGGCGATGAACACCGCCCTCGTCTGGAACCCCACACTGCCGCTGATAAACACCGTCGGATCGTACTGCGGGACCCGGATCTGATCACCTGCCCGCAGGAGCAGATCGTCGGGCCCTCCGGGGCGTGCGATCGCCCGACCCAGATTGATGCCGACCACGAGTGAATCGCGGATGAGCCTCGCCCCCGGCACATACGCCTCGGGGGAAAAGCCTCCGACTCGACTCATGATGTCGGTGAGCCGCTCGTTTCGGCGCTCTACTGCGTAGTCGCCGGGGAAGCTGACGTGCCC
>Ga0208879_1000500_pt1 | contig 40633 bp, 34 predicted proteins | sample Knorr_S15_td_Bot_FD_185605 | JGI IMG/M metagenome (GOLD analysis project Ga0208879, IMG submission 185605) | Marine microbial communities from Southern Atlantic Ocean transect - Knorr_S15_td_Bottom_ad_5009_LV_A (SPAdes) (version 2) | ecosystem: Environmental > Aquatic > Marine > Oceanic | place... | reverse complement strand
GTAGCCTCCCGCTCCGATGGTCAGGGGTGCTGTGAAGGTCATCACCTCGTTACCGCTGCGCCGACCGCCGACGATGCCTGACACACCGATGATGCGCTGCTTGTCATCCTCGCCCACCATGTGTACCTCGCTCACAGGGAAGTTTTGAATCACCGCTCCGCCGTTCTCGCGCACAAGTTCAGTCGCTCGCTTGAACAGGACGTGGTCGAACTGGAGTCGTGGAATCACCATGCCGGCAGTGCGGTCGGCGATCCTGTCCGCAGGGAGTGGTATGGACACCTCCACCCCATTGGCGCTGGAGAAGATCATATCGGTCACCTGGTAGCAAGGGGTCGCCTCGATTTCGTCCTTGCACCCGAACGCCTGCACATGCATCAGGGCAGAGCCGCCGACCGCATCACCACAGGACTTCTGGCGGGGGAACACGCTCTTCTCAAGCAGCAGCACCCGGTGTCCTGCCATGCTGGCGTACATGGCTGCACCAGAACCACCAGGTCCCCCTCCAACGATTATCACATCGTAGTGCTGACCTGATTCAGGTATTGCACCTGAGTCAATAGGTGCCTGCCACGTCTGAACACTCATGGCTCCACCAACTGCCTTGCGTTGGCTTGCGGCCTTCAAGCGTTGGGGCAACCGCGCTAGCCCTAAAAGGGCGAAAAAGCAACGAGAGAAGGCTCATCAGATGCACAGTTAATGGCGCAGCATGGCACCCGGCATTTCTGTGTTAGCAACTACCCTGCCCGGCACCTGGACCGAGGCCGAAGTAGGTTCATTCGCCCAGCATCTCATCAGTCCTGACTTGGCGGCTTGCATCCAAATAGATTCCATTCGTTCAGTATACCGGTGGGACGGTGAGATTTGCAGTGAAAAGGAGTGGAGATTACAATTGAAAACATCCTCAAAAAACGTGAAATCGTTGGAAGCGGCAATTTTGGCCGCCCACCCATATGAGGTGCCTCAAATTCTTATCTGGGATGTTGATGCGAGCGCGGGGTATTTGGAGTGGGTTCAAGAAAGGGAGAATGCGTAGAAGGGTTTGGGTGTTGCCTTGAGTCCATATGAGTACTTGCTGATGATTAGCCTTGGAGTAGGGCTATCTGCTGCATGCGGGTTTCGTGTTTTCATTCCACCGTTCATATTTTCGCTCGCTGCGAAGGCAGATTTTGCCGGTATTGATTTGTCCGATGGCGATTTTGCTTGGTTGGAATCAACACCCTCGCTCATCGTTCTTGGTCTTGCGACCGTAGTTGAAATTGCCGCATATTACGTGCCGTGGCTTGACAATGCTTTGGATTCAATTTCAACCCCAGCCGCCGTCGGTGCTGGAATTTTATTGACCGGCGCATCACTTGACGGCGCGGACCCACTTTTACAATGGGCACTAGCAGTCATCGCAGGTGGCGGAGTTGCGGGCGGGATTCAATTGTCAACTGTAGCAACCCGTGCAGCATCAGCATTCTTCACCGGTGGCATAGCCAATCCAGTAGTATCAACGGTTGAAGCGGGTGCGTGTTTATTATGTGTGATATTAGCAATATTATTACCGATTATCGCCCTATTATTCGTCATCGGCTTATTGATTTCATCCGTGATGTTATGGCGTAATGTTGCTGCAAAGCGCAGTGAAAGCAAGGCAAAAAAAGCCGAGCAAGCAGCTGATGAGTTAGGGAATTACACGACCTTGCACGGCCCGAAGCCATAATGGCGTGCTGAGTTCAGACCCGTATTGATGGCGAGCGGCTGGACCCCCTTTGGCCTTAGCGAGTCCGAATTGTCAGATGGAGAGGCTTATCACCGCGCGTTATACCACGGCGGCTCAACCGACAACCCCACGACGTGGCACAGTGATTCGGTAAAACATCTGAACAACCTCGTATTACCTCACATTGAGGATGGAGCAGTAATCGTGGATTATGGCAGCGGTACTGGTGGTTCAGCAATCGAGTTATTGAAGGTGCTTGATGAGCGCGGAATTAGTGTGAAATTGATTCTAATTGACCCATTGGTTTCATGGTTTTACAAGGCGCGAGAAATTCTTGGAGAGCGAGACAATATTCACTTTGAGTTATCTATTGCTGAGGATGAAAACGGCGGCATGATATTCCGGACGATGAAAGAGATACTTGGTGATGAAAAAGCCGACGTGATAATTTCAGCGTCAACCCTTCATTTAGTCCCAGAAAAGGCATTGCCTGACCTCGGAGCTCAATTTGCTTCCTCCCTTACCCCTAACGGAATTTTCGTTTGGAATAGCGGTGATATTGAGAGCAATCTTTGCCCGGATAATTCCGCACTATTGCACGACCCTTATCGGATGGTCCGCGAACATTTGCGAGACGATACCTTGCGCAAGTCTCGGATGGAGGAAATGGGTGGTGACTATTCGTCACGCTTTGAGCGACGGGTTGACAGGATTTTTCCGATTCCATATTCAATTGACGTTATTTTGGACGCCTTTGATTCAGCGGGTTTGGAATGTCAATTGAGCAGTCACGTCGTGGAATTTTCAGTAGAAGATGCAGAGCGGTTCATTTTGGTCCCACGACTTGCAGCCATCGCTGCACCATTGCATGAAGGCGATGAGCGCGATTCGGCTGTTAAAGACGCGATACGAGCAGTTTTGAGCAAGATGCGCGTGCAGGGTACTGCTAGTGAGGTGGCATATCGCTCGCATTGGGTTTATGGATTTCACAAATTAGCATGAGGGGATTTAGTTGAGTGAAGACGACCTTCCTGTTGGCGCATATACCAATGTGGTGGATGCTATTGGAAACACGCCACTAATCCGACTGAACCGCCTTACCTCACACCTGCAGGGCTCAGAGGTTTGGGTCAAATTAGAACGGTGTAATCCCGGCGGTTCAATCAAAGATAGAATCGGTTTGCAAATGGTTCTAGATGCAGAAGAAAAGGGCTTGCTGAAACCGGGGGGAACCATAGTTGAGGCGACCAGCGGCAACACCGGAATTGGTTTGGCGATGGTTGCCGCCCAGCGCGGGTATCGGTGTATTTTCACCATTCCAGATAAGATGTCAAGTGAGAAAATTGACTTGCTACGAGCGATTGGAGCCGAGGTCCATATCTGTCCCACTGCGGTGGATAAAGACGACCCCCGTTCCTACTACGAAGTGGCGGCACGACTTGGTCGGGAAGTGCCCGGCGCATGGTATCCCGACCAATATTCACATTTGGCAAATCCATTGGCTCACCTGCTTTCAACCGGCCCGGAAATTTGGCAGCAAACCGCCGGTAAAATCACTCATTTCATCGCTACAATGGGTACCGGTGGTACGATTACTGGCTGCGGTAAATCGTTACTTGACGCAGCCGAGAAAGCCGGTAGCAAAACACCGCAAATAGTCGGTGTTGATGCGGTGGGCTCAATCTTGAAAGAGTATTTTGACCACGGCACGTTTGGGGTTCCCAATACCTATCTTGTCGAGGGATTCGGCGAGGATTTTCTACCTCCTGCCACCGATTTTTCGTTGATTGATGAAATTCGGCCGGTCGATGATGAAACCTGTTTTCGAACCGCCCGCAGCCTTGCCCGAATGGAGGGTCTTTTTTGTGGTGGCTCGGCTGGCGGGGCGGTGCAGGTTGCGATTGATATGGCAGAGGAGGCCGATGTGCGCGGCGAGAACGCATTGATTGTGGTAATTTTGCCAGATGCAGGCAACCCATACCTGTCTAAGTTTTACAATGATGACTGGCTGAGGGACAACGGATTCAATCCGGATGAGTGGGAGTGATACGATGACTGACCAGCGCGGAGAATCCACCCGAGCGGTCCACACAGCGGGTGATCCAGAGGAAACAACCGGATCGGTCCAGCCGCCGATTTTTCAGACTTCAACCTATGTGCAAAGTGATTTTGCAGTCCACCAAGGCTACGAATACTCACGAACCCAAAACCCAACCCGCGATGCATTGGAGACGGCGGTAGCGGAATTGGAATCCCCCGATGCACCGGCACACGGTAGTGCATTTTCCAGCGGCATGGCGGCGATTTCAGCCATCACTCAACTACTCAAGTCAGGTGACCATATTCTTGCAGCATCCGATTTGTATGGCGGCACCGCCCGCTTATTTGACGAAATTATGGCTAAGTTTGGGGTAAGCACTACCTATTCCGAATTGGGTCCGGGTGAATTAGAGGCCTGTGCACAAGACAATACGCGGATACTTTGGTTAGAGTCTCCAACCAATCCACTGCTGAACATTCATGATATTGAGACATTAACCAAACAGGCACATGAGCGTGGATGGTTAGTGGTTGTGGACAATACCTTCGCTAGTCCTGTCCTGCAAAGGCCACTGCAATTAGGAGCAGATATTGTCGTGCATTCTACCACTAAATACATCGCAGGGCACTCTGATTTGGTCGGTGGCTGCATTGTGGTGAGGGATGATGGATTAAATGAGCAAATCCGCTTTATCCAGAATACAATTGGCTCAGTCCCAAGCCCATTGGATTCCTTCTTGACATTACGAGGAATCAGAACCTTGCCCCTACGGATGGAGAGGCATTGTGATAACGCCGAATTTTTGACGGAACGCCTTGCAAGCCACCCAAAGGTAACCCGGCTGCTTTATCCCGGGTTAGCACAACATTCCGGACACGAGGTAGCATCCCGACAAATGCGTAGATTTGGCGGGATTATTTCGTTGGAAGTAGAAGGAGGAGAGGCCGGGGCGCGGAAGTTAGCAGCCAACCTTGTATTATTTGCTACCGCGGAGAGTTTGGGTGGGGTTGAGAGCCTGATTAATCATCCGTGGACCATGACTCATGCTGCTACACCTGAGGCGAGACGCCTCGAGGTTGGAGTGACTTCGGGATTGGTGCGGCTTTCTGTTGGAATAGAAGATGCTGAGGATTTGTGGAATGACCTCAATAATGCTCTCAACACACTATAAATCAGGGTTTTGAGAAATCGTCAGCACCGCTGCTCTCACCAAATACTTTCATCGCTTTAACATAATTTATCCGGGCTTTTTTCTGCTTTGATTTACTTGTAACCAAAGCCTCAGAAGCCTGCCATAACGCCGCAAGCGTAGGAACCCAATCCCCACCCTTATCTCGTGAATCCGAATCAAAATGCCAGCCTTCTGATTCAGCGCGTTCATGCACGTTAATCCAAGCCCAACCCAATGCTTTTTCACTGGCACCACGTCCCTTTTTCGCGATATTGATGGTGCCACCAACACCTTCTATCCGAGCCCTCCGAATTAGTGAATCCGCCTTGCCGCACAAGCCACTCATATCTCCTTCTGACCACGGGAATCTTGACAGAAGCGCGGCTTCGGTACGGTCGGCATCCATCTTTTTCAGAAATGCTCCAAAACCTTGCTTACGCTTTGATTGTGTTGCGACCATCTCGTCGGCAACCTCGCCGGTGATGTCAAACATTTCTGCAAGAATATGATATCCCCACTCATCCCATAATGATACTAAAATTGGGTGAAGGCTTTTTTCTCCAAATCTGAAAACATCCTCCTCTAATTCTTCGGTGCTTCCATCACTATTTACAGCCAGCCCGCTGTCAATTTCTTCCATGATTGCTCCGAGGGCCTCTCGCTCTAATTCACCACCAGACATCGCTGCCAAAGCCTGCTCACGCTGGTTGGAATTAAACCACTTCTCACCGATAACTATCCCTTCATCAATATTGGAGCAGACGCCTGTTCGGAGCACCCCACATACCCGCGCATCATCAACCCCAAGTCCTAACCACACCTCAAGAACTTCGTCAGTATTGTCATTTGCAGCACCGGAAAGGGGCTGGTTTGGCCAGCCCTCCGGCTGCCATATAAACTCGGCATCTGCGATTCCAGATATTTTCGGTGGTATCATTGACAGCGCAATTGATTGCACGAAAGAATCCTTATTTTTCTCCAAAGACGACGAGTCAATACCGACGGTGATTCCACAAGGAAATTCTAACCTAATCCAACCGTTCGTGGTAGGTTCCCCGGATTTCACTGTTTCTTCATCAATACCATCACTATGCCAAACACCTTCTTTTCCACCCTTCGGCGCATGTAATCGCAATGGGCTGGCCGAAAGCCGATTTACCAACCAATCAAGAGGTGCCTCGCCTTCTTTGCCGGTGCAGACAAGTTTGTTATCCCACGAGAAGAATCGCCAGCCTTGCCGGGCGTGTTCCTCCCAGGCAATTAGACGTAGAATCGGGTTGTTGTGGGTTTGAATAGAAACTAAATGTGTGGGCTTTCCATTACCGCGGCGAACGAAAGAAGAAGATGGATACACTGGATGTTTGAAGACTCCAACCGTGCTGAATTCATCGTCGTGAGCGGCGTGCAGTGAGCCAGCGAGAGCGCAGGCAAACGGGTCACCACGTCGCTTCATCATGCGTTTTTTCAGCCATTTTCTATCGTGTTTTTTGCTGATGACCTTATCACATTCCTTCAGAGTCCGCAACACAGGGTCTTTGCGTGAACGTCGGGCGTCGTATTGGACTTCGGGTAAAATTCGATCGGGTTCTTCAATGAGTTCGGCTAGATTCTTATTCAATCGCTTTTGCACAAAGTCACTGGCTTTTTTGGTGCCGCGGGCGCGAATACGTTGGCGTTGTTTGCCGGGAAAACGCACTTCTCCAGGTCCAGCCATATTTCCCACCCCGAGCCTCGCAATCCACTTCTTCGCTTGACAGATTCGGCTACGAGCCCTGACTCCATCTGGCCAAGGCTCGCGCCTCCATCTCATGTAAAGTTGCAGGGATTACCAAACAATGGATGCGGCCTCCTTGCATTAGCGCGACCTGCGACGGAGTTCCGACCCGAATGTATTCCTCAGCGGTTCCCATGTCGGAGCAAAGGGCAATTTTCCAATGCTCAATTTCTTCGAGCAGAGTTACGTTGGCATTATCCCCCGCGCCACCAGCTAATTTTTCCGACATTCTTCGCAGCACATCAATTGCTATTGCGGGGGTCATCGGTGACTGTTCACCTTCCCCACTTCCTGATGGATCAAGGTCTAGCAAAACGAGAGAATGTAAATTAGATTTTTTATTGGAGAGAATGATTTCTAACGGTGAGGTAGGCAAATAATCACCAAATGGGTATGCAAAAGTGGCTTGCCGGCCAAATCTGTACGATTGCAGTCCGACCGCGCCGGTAACGATAGTAGTTATTGACACGCCATGAATGATGTGACATGGGATATTTTCAGCCTCGCAGCGCAATTGTAAATCAACGTGGGTTGTGGCTTGAAGCGGGTCGCCGACCACCAATAGTGCCACCTTGCTTTTTGTCGCTAATGAGAGTAATTCAACCGGTTTTTCCACCCCACCTCGCATCAACAATTGCCAAGTTCCCAACTTTTCTTCAAGCGAAGACAAGGTTGCAGGCGCAAGCAGGGCAGTATAGCCTTCAAGAAAGCGATAATCAGCCTGCTGCGCCGCTTTAACTGCTTGTTCAGTGAGGCGGTCAGCGCCACCGGGACCTAACCCAATAAGCCACAATCCGCTCTCATCACCCATTTTCGATGTCTCCGTCAGCGTCAAGCGCACAGTGCTTGTGGCACGCGCGAGTATGATGCGTCACTTGAGAGTGCCGAGCCACGAGATTGAGTCCACATTAAGCGCGTTGCGCGCTTCGGGATGGATGCAGGAGGGTGGGCGAATCCTCGTGGATGGAGACCCAGATTTTCGGTTAATACCATTGGCACAATCTGCCCCAGAATCTCTACCAATACCCCTTGGAGAATGGCTGATTCTCGACGCGGAGGCACCTTCTCCAACACCCCGCTCCTACCGCGACCACCTCGACGATTTTTTGGACGACGAAATAGTGAATGCACACACAGATTGGCCGACTGGCCATGAGACAATGGGCGATTTAATCGTCGTAAAATTGGATGAGAGTATAATTGAATTCGGGGAGGAAATTGCCCAAGCAATGCTAACCCATCACGCGCGAATCCGACTAGTGCTCCGCGACGACGGGGTGAAGGGAGAATTCCGCGTTCGTTCTCTCATACCTTTAGCAGCCCGAACTGAGGGAGGAGAAATCCTCGGTGTTTCAAAAATTCCATCAGTTGGAGACTTAGACACCATTCGTTTACTGAGCACGCACACCCAAGTCAGGGAAAGTGGCTATTCTTTGCAGGTAAATCCTACCCTCGCATATTTTTCTTCTAGACTCTCCACCGAACGAGAAGTCACTCTTGCAGCGGCCAACAAGCTACGAAAAATCCTCGGAAAGCCACTGCGAGTTTGCGATCCATATGCTGGAGTGGGGCCTTCTCTTATCCCTCTCCTCAATCAACCCGGCCTTGTAGGTGAGGTGTTTGCATCGGATTTGAACCCGGATGCGGTCGGGTTGTTAGAAGAAAACCTACTGCCCTTTTCGGGAAATTGTGAAATCAACACGGAATGTTGTGATGCTACTACCTTAGCCACGCGCGACTCAGAAACTTCAATGGAAGGACATTGGGATATGTTATTGGTGAACATCCCTCATTCTGCCCTCGAGCATTTGCCGAAGATTATTCCCCTACTTGCAAAGGGGAAACCAAGCCTGCTCCGAGCATGGGCGGTTATTGATGCGGGTGAGAGCGTAACAGTTGAGCGCGAACTTCTGGAGTTGTTATCTGAGCATTTGAGTAAGCAGCACGGCGGGCTGAGCATGCACGCACGACGATCATATTCTACTACAGCCCAATTATACCGTATCGAAGTTTGGTTGCACCTCTGATTCGGTGGGTACGCCTCAAGCAATACACGGCAAAATAAGGCGCCCCCGCCGGGATTTGAACCCGGGTCGGAGCCTCGACAGGGCTCCATGATAGGCCACTACACTACAGGGGCTGAGCGACTTGCCCAAAGCGGACCTGTATTTAATCGGCACGACATCCGGCGGTCTGGTGCGGTAGTGACAGCAGACGATTCAAATCCGAAAGCAGGGGCGCAGGTACCCGTTAAGGCTGTAAATGGACTACCTCAAGGACCACCGAGCGGCCCACCGAGCGGGCCTCCCTCAGCACCAGCAGGCGGACCTACACTATACGGCGGGCAAAACAGCCCTACTCCCGCAGCACCACCTGCACCTCCTGCAGGCGCACAAATGATGCGAACAGGCACGGAAGGAGTGCTTGAGTCTGGTAAAGAAGCAGCCGAAAAGGCAGTCAGAGAAGTCAAGGGAAATGAGAAGGTAGAACTTCAGCGATTGCGCGAGGAAAACGAAGGTCTTCGTCAGGGTTTGGCGAGCGCGTCACAAGTGATTGCGGAGGTTGAGACACCCGAAATGCCACCGATAGTTGGGGATGGTTTTGTCGTGCCCGGTGATGTGGTTGGCAATCTTGTTCATACCGGGCGTCAACTTTCTAGAGAAGGGTTGGCGCATGGGCACGCTGGCAGTATTTCCTTGCTATCAACCAAGACTCCCGGATTAGTTCACATTACTCGCGAAGGCGCGCATTTAGGTCAGATGACTGAGCACGACGTTATCACTGGCCGGCTTGGAGATGCCGCGCCTCCCGATGCTAGTACCGATTGGCGAGCTCACAACGTGATGCTTGCGATGGGCTCGCTGGAAAATCAGGGATTGGCCGCTTGTGTGCATGTGCATGCACCCTATACCTGCGCGATGAGTCTTGAAGCAGACCGTTACGTATTGGTTCCCAGCGACCTTGATGGCAGGAATCAGTTTGACCAAGGTGTAATTGTTGATGTTGACTTGAAGAATATGGATGATTATCTTCGTGATATTACCGAGGCTTTGAAGCAGGGCGGCGGCAAGTTGGTCATCGCTCGTGGCCACGGCATCTATGCCCTTGGAAAAGACGTGATGGAGGCTTGGCATAACGCCGCCGCCTTTGAATATTCAATGAAGGTACAATTCCTCGCGAATCTTGCCCGACGCTGAACAACAGCGTCACGTTGATTTGATGTCGCAGACGCGCATCGGGTATGAGTGAGGCAGCATTGGTCATCGATGTCATTGATAACGGCGGTCAATGGACACACCGCGAGTGGCGAATGCTACGATATTTGGGCGTGGACACGACAATTATTTCCAATAGTACTCCACTCAACGAGTTGAGAGCAGTAAATGGCCTCATCCTATCAGGGGGTGCGACGAGAGTCGGACTTACCGGTGAGTTAGGAAATTGTGCAGCATACTTGGGGATGGAAATCCCCATCCTCGGGATTTGTGCGGGTCATCAATTCATGGCCAATTTCTATGGCGGCGATACCGGTGAAGCGTCCAAGCCAGAGTTTGGCGCGGCGCGCCTCACTCTTGTTGAAGGAGGTGGGCTGTTATTTACGGGAACTCCTGATACCCAAATGGTCTGGGAAAGTCATAATGACGAAGTTACCGAAGTTCCCGATGGCTTCAATATTACCGCTAGCAGCGAATCATGTCAAGTGCAGGCAATGCAGAACCAAGCCGGGGACCGATTCGGTTTGCAATTCCACCCAGAAGTTAACGACTCAGAGTATGGCAAAGAGATTTTTCACAATTTCGTAGAGATTTGCAGACGTGTGCGCGATGGAGAATGAGTAGTTAGCCACCCATCTTCGCTGAAGCGACGCCTTCAAATGGGGCAGGCGGGTCGGGCGGCCCGATGTCTAAGGTAATCGAGTACAAATGTCTGCGCTGCGGCAACCTTGCCGAAGTAGATACGATTAGGAAGGAAGGCAAAAGCACAGGGCTATCTTGCCATGGATGCGGGTTCCGTATATTTGTCAAGCCACGTCGTCAGAGTCACAAGACTCTCGATGCGATATGATAATTCGTTGATGTATGCGGCGAAAAAGCCTTCAATAGAGTGCCTAAAGTTAGAATGTGGGCGATTACGACCAAATCGATATCGAGCAACTGGCCAAAGATGACACAGCCGTCAGTATTCTTGGCCTAGCAGGGGTTGGTTGGGCCACATTTGCAACGTTCGTTTGGCAACTTCCTTGGTTTTGGACCGAGTCTTTGCAAGCCGCCTCCCAACCCGGCTCTGAATGGTGGATGCTACTTGCCATCCTGTTGACTAGCATCGCAGCCGCCCCGCTGGCCGCTGCGGGTGCAGTACTTTCGTGGCGAGGAAAAAAGGTCAGGAAGGGCTGGAAAGAGGAATTATTCGCCATGATGTTTGGGGGGATTCCAATTGCGGCGATTTGGGCCGCTTTGTGGCTATATTGTCTGCCACATACCTGGCAACTTTTGCCTTGGGGTGGGGCAGCAGGGTGGTGGAAAATTTTCCCATACCTTGGATTGGGGATTATGGTATCCCCGTCATTTTGGGTTCTTTACGAAACTGCTAGAAGACTCGCAAACCCATCTTTACTCAATTCGGAGACACTTAAAAAATATCTCAACGAGTATCTTGAGAACGGGTCCAGTGGCGACGAAGTTCGCGAATTACAGGAACTTCTCAACGAGTACGGTGCTTCCCTTGGAATAGATGGTAGTTTTGGTGGACAGACCGAAGCGTCTGTAAAGAAATTTCAGGAAACCAACAGCAAGTTGTTTGCTGACGGTGTTGCAGGTGTTGACACTATCGCCGCGTTACATGAAGGCGGTAGCATTGTAGATTCGTCAAATGCTGCTGAGGTATTGAAAAAAACCCTCGCCGGAATCACAGAATCAGCATCACCCTCTGATGATGACTCCAACCTTTTCACATCAGTTTTGGAAGGCCTTGAAATTGCTGAAGACCTCCTTGGTCCCAAATAATTGGGGAGATTGGAGCGATGAAGAAAAAGTGAAGTTGAAGGACTGCGGCTGATTCATTAGCACCGATGGCATCTTGGTTATCCCTTTACGCTCCTCGTCGTTTTGATGAGTTGGCATTTCCTCAATCAATTTGCAATACCCTATGCCAAGCCAGCCTTTCAGGAAGTCCCCCCCACATTTTGCTGACCGGCCCCGCTGGCGTAGGCAAGACCGCGGCTTGGCGGTTGATAGCCAGGCAAGTTTTAGGCCCATCTTGGGAGGCAACATGTCATGTGCTACAGGCACGAGATTTAGCGCGGAAAGCCGGTGCGATGCGGACCTTTGAGGAATTTTTACGACCGGCTGGATTAGGCTCAAAGGACACCCTTGCAAGTCGGACCAGTTTAGAGGCATTTGACCGCAGTATGTGGGAGGTAGAAGCGGGTGGTGCACCGGCGGGAGAAGAGACTACTCCAAGCGACGGTATGGCTGCAGTCAGCCGGTTGATAGTGATAGAAGATGGCGACCATCTCGGTAGGAAACGGCAGCCTTATCTCAGACGAATGATGGAATCCGAGTCACGAACTACCCGATTTATTTTCACTGCTCGCGCACCCAGTCGTATCATAGATGCCCTTCGCAGCAGAATGATTCACATCCGAATCCCAGCGACAAGTTCTGGCGATGTTATCCAAGTATTGAGTAGAGTTGCTGCGGCGGAGCAGATTGAGGTTGCTTCTGGGCTGCTTGACGATATTGCCCATGTGGCCGATGGAAATTTGCGGCGAGCCATTTTCACCTTTGAGATGCTGGCTCGCCAGGGATTGGCAGGGGAGCGCGGAAAGTTGTTCGAAGTTGTTGCTGCCAGCAGTTTGTCGGCAGCCCGTGAGATGGTTGAGATGGCACTACGAGGCCGGGTGATTGAATGGCGTTGGGAAAAACAGCGCGGCCGTAACGTGAGGAAGTTGGAAGGTGCTATGGGGAAACTGGATGAGATGGTTGGAAACCATGCGCTTGACGGCGAGGATATAATTCAGCAAGTTCACGCCGAATTAATTGGCAGTCGTTTGATGTTAGCAGCCCCCCTCAGGCAAGACTTGTTGGCAGCATTATCCCGGTGTGACGTAGCAATTCACCGTTCAATGCATACTCGTATTCAACTCGAGCACTTCCTTCATCAGGTCGCTGATGCGGGAAAGAAGCATGGTTTGGCGTTGGCTTGAGTAGCACAATGGTCTTGAATGGTGCGCATGAGCAATGGCTGGGCGCGTAGTATAGCTTGGATAATGCACCGGCCTCCTAAGCCGGGTATCGCGGGTTCAAATCCTGCCGCGCCCGTATCAACAAAAATCAAAACTGCCCACGCCAGCAAGACCCAACGCATCACAGCCATTCGTGCCTGCCTTCGCCCACCCACACCTTAGGTGTGACCTAACCCAAACAACGCGTTTATCATGCGCTGCACGGTCGCCGCCCTGTCGGTGAGCAATATGCAGGCCTGGGACGTAGTCGTAGTCGGCAGCGGCGTGGCTGCTCTTCGCTGCGCAATAGCCGCTGCAGATGCGGGCGCAAGTGTGACAATTCTTTGCCCCGGGGCCTTGGATTCTCCACAGCAAGCACCGATGTTATCCGGGCTTGCTACCTCGATGGGAGAGGTTAGTAGCAAAGCCCATTTTTCAGATACCATCAGCGTCGGTGCCGACCTTTGTGAGCCCCAAGTCGTGGCAAGATTTGCCAACTCAGCAGTTGGCCACCTCGCTGAATTAGAACGGTGGGGATTGGTTTTACGCCGGGATACACATGGGCTTCCTTTGCTGTCTCATCTTCCCGGTCACAGCATTGCTCGTGTTGCAAATACCGGCGATTCCACCGACCGGGAAATACGCTCGATTCTTGAGGAGCAATGTACCAAGCGAAATATTCCTCGCCGAGCAGATATAGAAACTCTTGAGATTGTAATTAGTGATGGATGTGCAAGAGGTGTAGTCGTTTTAGATGTTGCAAGCGGTGAAATATTTGCCGTGCAGGCCAAGTCAGTTGTGCTTGCTGGAGCAGGTTACGAGGGCGCATGGGGGGAAGCGGTGAACTTATCCTCGCCAGCTTTGGCAAAGGCAGCTGGGATTTCGTTGGCTGACCTTGAATTCAACTCCCGGCACCCATTATTTGTTAGTGATACCAGAGTAGCTATTCCAATGGATGTCTTGGCCGCAGGTGGCGAGTTGAGAACTGCTGCTGGCGACGTTCTTGAGATTGGAGATATTTCCAGCAGTGACTCGATTTGCGCTGCTATTGATGCTGCTGGAGGTGCAATATTGAACGCTACCAACCTATCTCGCGACACCGTACCTTGGTTTGCTGGTCTTGCCGAGACACTTTCCGAGCGCTGTGGTATTGACATGGCGACAGAATCTATTGCCGTGGAAACTGGAGTTGCTCATACAATCGGCGGTATTCCAACCGATGGCAACGGGCAAGTCGTCAACGGCGATTGGGATTCGGTGATTCCCGGATTATTTGCTGCCGGCGATGCGGCCTGTAGCGGCTTTCACGGTGCGGCCTCAAGTTGCGGCAATCGGCTGTTGGATGCAATCGCCGGTGGTGAGAACGCAGGCAGTAATGCTGCCGCACACGCTACAGCCGGAAAATTCGCTGCTTCACGGATTCTATCACAAAGCGCTAAAGCCGCTACTGAGCGGATGAATTCCACCTTATCAGACTCTAATGGGGGGGTTGGCTTCGGCGCGGTTCATACCGCTCTTACTTCCGCGATGAATACACACATGGGTGGGATCAGGGATGCTACTGGCCTCGCCGTTGCGGCTTCTGTAATTGCAGACTTAAGATCAACTGAGATTTCTCTATCCGATACATCTTCAGTGATGAATACCGAATACGTAGCAGCACACCGCCTCAATGGCCTATTGGGGGTTTGTGCGGCTACGGTTGCGGCTGCGATATCACGCGAAGAAAGTCGTGGCAGCCACGTCAGAAGTGACCATCCAAATACCTCAAGCAATTTTGACTATCACTCATTGATTTCTCCTGAAGGTGAGGTAAGCAACCTTACACTTAGGACTTAAGCGCACGAATTGCTCGATTAACATCCATCAACCCAGCCCGATTGGGTGAATTGCTCGTTCAAGTAGAGCCGGCTGTACAGGTCTGCCCGTAGGCACCGCCGGCTTCTTGGTCAGCGACCCGTTCGGAAGTACATGGGTGAGGACACACTGTTCACCAAGATCATCAATGGAGAAGTTCCTTCATCAAAAGTCGCTGAAGGGGATGGCTGGTACGCATTCCTGGATATTTTTCCACGACGAGAAGGCCATACGCTGGTGATACCAAAGCAGCAAGAACAGCGTATTGCAGACTTGAGTTCTGAAAGTCGGGCTGGGTTGATGGAAGGAGTTGTGGAGGTTCAACGCAGACTTTCTGCGGAGTTCGGCACTACTGATTTTTCGGTTGGTATTCACGATGGTCCATTAGCGGGACAAGAGGTTCCTCACGTGCATATTCACGTATGCCCGAGGACTTCAGAGGATGGAGGTCTGACCTTACTTGCATGTTGGCCTGACGCACCACCGCTCGGCTCGGTTGAGCCTGATTTTACCGCGTTATCAGAACTTGCATCGCGTTTGCAGGCTCATTGATAGCGCAGCCACCCATCGCTGACCGATGGCGAGTGATGATGGACGCGCGTTTGCTGCGGGTGCAGACGGTGCGGTGGACCATCATGGAGAAGCCTTACCAGAATTATCTCGTTCGGCTGCCGTTGCTGGAATTGACAAGTTGGATGTTGTAAGACGCCGGCCAAAAAATCCGGGGGAACATCCTGGTTCACCGCTGATTTGGGGTATATTGTCGATTCTATTTCGTAATGCAATGAAAATGCAGTTTCGCACGGTCGAGGTCACCGGTTTAGAGCACATAAAAGATGATGCTGGGATGATGACTTGTGGTTGGCATACCAATGGATTGTGTGACCCGCTTTGCGTGGTTGCTACCCAATCGAAAAGGCTGGTATTCGGTGGACGCCACGATATGCTGACCCGGCCGGTTATCGGTTGGTTTTCTTCTCGTTTGGGGGCTCAACCGGTGCTGCGTCAAGCGGAAATTCGTCGTGGTGTTGCTAGTCAGGAAGATGCGACACGAATCAATTCTGAGACCATGCTGATTATCGCTGAATGCATTGCGCACGGCCATGCAACCGCGCTATTTCCGGAAGGAACATCGCATGAAGATGCACGGATGAAGCGTCTTCGCACCGGCCCAATGCGCACGGTTATTGCAGCACATTCTATTTCTCATGAGAAGGGATTTTCACCGGCACGCCTGATTCCAGTAGGTTTGCATTACCGTACTTTTTGGAAATTTAGAACCAACCTGTATGTTGAGTATGGCGAACCGGTTCCGAAGCACGACCTACTGCATTCTGCTGTGGACCGCCAACGCCTGCTTGCCGGTGAATGGGTGGAAGCACCGGCCGATTGTGTCCATACCTTGCGCGATAGAGTTCAAGTTGCCCTTTCTCACTTGACTCCTGATGCCGATTCATGGGAGCAATATACTTCGTGGCAAGTGTTAGCCCATTTACGTACCCAACAGAATGGAGGGGAGTTGAATACTTGGCGAAAAGAAGTTTTAGCAGCGCGCACGGTTCGAGATAGGATAAGGGCAGGAGAGGCTGATGCACCCACAACGGAGGTACAAGAAGCCGCTCTGCGCATTAGTACTACTTTGCTCAAATCTGACCTTGATCCGAGAGTATTGGATGCGAACAGCAGCATGGGGTTACGCAAAATCAGCCTCAATCAACGACTTACTTGGCTGCCCGGGCTATTGCTAATGCTAGTTGCACTACCTCTATCAGCCATCTCCACCGCTCCACAGGCACTGTTGGCAAAATATCTCGGTGACCGTACTGACGAGGGCTTGGATGCTCGTAGCAGTTACCACGCCCTCGCCATTATTCTCGGCCCAATATTGGTTTGGCCTATTCCAGCAACTATAACCTATGTATTGGCTTGGAGTTACGCCAATTCTCTAGGATATGCCGTGATTGAAGCAACCATCATCGCAATGTTTGTGTTGCCATTGGCATTCATCGGATTTAATTTATCTAACCGGCTTTTCCTCCGAGGTTATGACCTATATTGTGACAGCAAATCCGCGCGCCGCCTAAGTAAATTAGTATCCAGCAGTAAAGCGATTGCCATTCGCGACGACGTACATGCCATTCTCGGCGTACTGAAATAGGACGGATTCCTCGCTATCTGGGATGAGTGCCGACGAAATTGAATCCAAGGTTCGGAATTGGATGGTCAGCGAAGGCCTTGAAGTGCGTGAACGTGAAGACCCGCGCGCTGATTTCCATCTCCTCGTCAGATACCCCCCAACAAAGCATGGTCATGTATTCAATGTGCTTTCTCCCAAGTCCCGCGACCTCATCGTAGTATCTTCAGTGACCCAAGTTGATGCCGGTCAGCAGGACGAGATGGCAACTCATTGCCGCGATGACGCACATGGCTGGGAAGAATGGCTGCACGAGACCCGAGTCCGCCTAACCCGCGCACAGGTGGATTGGGTGTTGCATGTCGGGCATCCAAATCAGGAAAAGGGGCCGCCCGGGCCCTTACAAGCATTCAATCTTTCAATGCCAATTTGGTTCGATGGAGTTAGCCAAAATGAAGTGATGCAGACGCTTCGTAAGTTGTGGTTGACCAAACTTGCATTGATTCATGAAATCAAATTTTCTTATGGCCCGGGCCTTGGGCGTCCCGGTAAAGTTGACGATTGGGAGCAGGGCGGCGCACCGAAGAAAGAGGAAACTTCTGCGGCGAGTAAAGTAGAGACCGATGATACCGGTGGTTTTGGTAGTGGATTTGACCCAAGTGATTGGGTTTGAGTTTTATTGTATCCAAGCCCCGTTTGTTTCAGTCGAGCAGAGCCATCTTAGAGAGAAGTGACCGCGCGGGGTCTGAGTTAAGTAGGAGTGTGAGAGCGTTGCCCGATTACTGGAATTGACGTCCAGGGAGTCGAGAAAAATGAATAGAACACGAGGAAGCATCACGATGGTCTTGCTGCTGGTGATGAGTACAATCATCTCAGTATACACACCACCTACCGCACAGGCCGCAACAGTCGTCATTACCGAAGCAGTACAGATAGTAGATGGCGGCGCGATGAATGAGCGAATGGTCAGTATCGTAAGCGATAGCGAAGGCAACATCCACGTAGTGTGGAGCAGAAATACTCAGCATCTGTATTACGCCATGTTAGACCCTCGTGCACAAACGCTAATCGATGCGACTCAGATTTCTAATCCCGGTTCACCCCGAGCATGGCATCCGGACATTGACATTGACTCCGAAGACCGAATACACGTGGTTTGGACCGATAAGGCGAGCCAACACGCCATCAAATACACCTTGATTGACCCATCTCTTGACGACCAAGATGGCAGTGCGTCTGATGATAATACCATCACTATCATAGATGATAAGTTGGTAAGTATGCGCCAACAGGACCGTGATTGGCCAGCGATTGCTGTTGACAGCAAGGACAATGTTCACATTGTTTGGGAAGATTCCTTTGATTTGCTTGACAAGTATTTCCAACAGCCACAAATCTATTACAAATTCTTTGAGATTGACCTGGTTACTCGCGAGGCATTAGTCGCGATTGATGATACTTTGTTGACTCCAATCATTGGTCATAAGGGCCACCCTGATATTGCGGTTGATGCGGATGACCTCGTGCAGATTGCATGGGACGATACCCGTGGCGGTAAGGTGGAATTCGCTGCACCAATTGACACCTCAGGCTCGATGTATTCGGAATGGGCAGATATGTGCACGGTATTCTATGGTGGCACATTCAGCAGTGGTAACTATTTCATTGGAATCAAGCCGATGCTTGAACAAGCCAATATCACGGTTTACGAAACTCTGTATGCACTATCGGGCAACTGGCCGTCTGCAGCCACGACTGGCAGTTGTCAAGTTCCGTATCAGACTGGAGGCTCTGGCGGCAATGTTCGCCCGACCGCGCTTGGACTAGTGCCGGGTGATGATTCCGGCGGTATCCGGGCGCTAACTGAGGTTGTCTATGACGGCAGTGCGGTGAACCTACCGCAAGACGGTGGTTATTACAGTGAATTCTGGGGCCCCGGCACCAACTGGGCTTGCCTATCGTGGCAGGACTCCAATGGCATGATTCCGGGTAACCCACCGACCTTGAGAGACCACAAGTGGAATCCAAATGCGACCAAGATTGTCATGCCTGTATCCGATGAAGGCCCATATGGTGGCGACCCCTCCCAACAGGCAAATGACATTTTGTCAATCAACGAGGCTCACGATGCCTGTGTGATTGCAGGTATCATTCCGGTCGCGATGTACGGTTCTTCTTGGGGAGGCAACAATCAAGTCTCAAGCCATATGAAGGATTTGGCTCAGTGCCCTAACGGCCAAGTTAACATGAACCCCCGCCTTTGCCCGGGTTCAACCATTCGTAACAGCGATGCTGGTGGAATGGTGTATGCCTTCCCGGCTTCTGGTTCGAACCAGATGCAGACTTTGGTTGAAGCAATGGTATTCCTTGCGACTAATAATTCCCGTGAGATTTACCTAACCGTTCTTGACCCCTATGCCAAGATTAACAATCCCGCACCCGGGTGGGCATACGGTGACCCTGGAACTACTACCTGGGGTAGCAGATACACAGAGGATCTTGGACCATCAATGGATGAAAGTGGTTACGGCCATCTTGTGGTAGTCAACGATACTCGTGTGACCCTTGACGATGCGTTCAGCCTACATCCATCTATTGCAATTGACAACAGTGGCGATACTCACATCACCTGGATGGACACCCGTGATTATGGATTTGACAAGGATGACCCCTACGAAGTTTACTACACTCGTCTTCGCCTACGCGGCGTGGCAGAGTGGAACGGAGTGGAAGGTGGTTTGCCTGCATTTGGAATCAAGAAGATTGTAGATACCCGCATTTCCTATGTTGAAGGTGCAGCCAACGTGAATCCACAGGACCCGTGGCGCACTTCCTCCTACATGCCGGTAATATTGGCTGACAGCCAAGATAACATCCACATTTCATGGTTGGATAATTCTAATGTATCGCAAGGCGAGGCAATAATGTATACCCGCTTGAATCATACCAATGACCAAGCAGATTGGCCCCTCAACACGATTGCATCTGCTGTGCTTGACCCGTGGGAAGCCACACCTGTTACCGAATGGAATAGCGACAAACTTGGTCCTAGTAGTGGCCGGAATCCGGAATTATCGCAACCACCTGCGTTTGCCAATGACCTTGGTAGTGGTGCTCACGTTGCTTGGTCTGATACCGACCGATGCGGCGATGGCTCCAATAACGGAGCCTATACGTTATGCTATACGCATATTTTGACTGGACAAGTTGATGTGATGTTAGAAGGCGATGAAACCTATTATCACGTAATAGAACCGGGTGAGCAAACCATCTACAACCTGACCGTGAATAACACCACACCCGGTCCTGTTGATTTGGTTGCGGATACCTATTCGGTGAATATTTCTGGTGTGCCATTGAATTGGAGTGCTAACCTATTCTTCGCTGAGAATCACACTGCGATATTCCCTGAGACCCCAATTTACCTGAAGGGTGGAGAATCCGTACGAGTCTATTTCCGCGTGCGCGCACCCTCTATCTATCAGGCCAACGAAGATCAATTAGCGCAGATTACTGTCAGTGCCGTGTCCTACAAGGACCCGGCGATTCGTAGTGATAGGCTGACGTTGACGTTAATGGATGTCAAACACGGAATAGAACTTGATACCAGTCATTACCAATCTGATGTTGAGCAAGGCCAAACGGCAATATTCTCGATTACCATCACTAATACGGGTAACGTGCATGACTCCTTTGCCTTCTATGACCCGACAACCCTGCAAGGTCAGCAAGAATGGCTACTGCCGTTTGGTTGGCAGGTAGGATTCCCGTTGATGGTGAGCTTGGACCCGGGTCAATCGGTGACGAAAAATCTTGAGATTTCGGTACCTTCCTCCCAAACTCCGGGAACCTTTGCCCTATACCTGAAGGGATGGTCTGTAGGTGAGCCAATCAAGAGCATTGACAAGGGAACTTACGATGTGCTTGAATTATGGGTGAATGTCTCTATTCGTTCAACTGGCAACATAGTATTCCAGATTTATGACACCTCAGAGTATGTGCTGCCGGGTGAATGTGCAACTTACAAAATTGATGTCATCAAGCATTGGGCCCCGGGATATCTTATCTTCACTACACCCGGTGCTCCTGAGACGATTCCAGATAATATGTCTGAGAATGTTTGGCGGTATGACCACTGGACGGTGAACCTTGACTTTAGAAATGCACCGGGCGGTAATGATGTGGATATGTCTGAGCCACGATATTGGCAGAGTATGGACCATCCGTACGAGGTTGCTGTAGTGGTCTGTGCACCGACCAATGCGAGCGCAGGTCTTGGCCCTGCTGTAACCATCAAGGCACATCTGCAAGGTGCTAACCGTGTCTCCGACTCGGCCATTCTCTCCACCAACGTGATTCACGTCTATGGATTAGATATGCAGTTTGCACAAACCGAGTTCATTGTAGACCCAGCTCAAACCTTGGTCGTGTCATCCATGGTGGTTAACACCGGAAATGGCCCAGACCGTTACGATATGCGCGTCACCGCGATTCGCGATTCAGAAGGCAATAACTTGCTGTGGGATGTAGAAGTGCCGCGCGCGCTATTGCAAGAATTGCAACGAGACGGCGAGCAGAGCGTTGAGATAATCGTCAATGTGCCAGATCAGATAATTGCAGGCGACTACACCATTGAACTGAAGGCATTCAGCGAGGAGTCCTATGATGGCACCCGTGAGCGAGCTATTACTACCTTGCAAATCCATGTGAATGAATTCCATGATATGCAAATTTGGATTGATGAAAGTGTTGAGAGCCAAATCAAGACGACGGCTCCCGGCAGAACTGTCCGCTATCTAGTCAATGTGACCAATAACGGAAACGTGGCAGATATACCAACGCTTCACAATCACACCAAGTCTGGTGATAACTGGAATACTGTTCCGGGAATGGGCGTATTGCATGAATGGAATATTCGGTTTGCTCTAGTAGAGGACTTTGATACCGAATTGCCCCGAGAGATTCCATGCACACAGGTATCCATCGGCGAGGCCGCACCTGTGGACAATTGTGCCTACCACATTGGTGATGATGTTTGGACTCTACCAGAGATGGAGGCGTATGAGACCGTTCAAGTGATGGTCATCGTTGACATTAGTGCAACCGCACCGCTTGCTAACCGTGAAATTGGCATCAAGGTTCTTTCAAACTATGGAGGGGCGCCGTGGGGTGATACCGATGAGACAAATGACTGGAGCGATTCCTGCACGATTGACGCGGATAACGACGGCTGGTACGATAATGTGTATCCATGCGATACCAACGAACAAATTTTACGAATTCGCCTAAGGGCACCTGACTTGGATATTCTCAGTGTGCATGCAGTACGCACAGAGGCGCCAATCGGTGAGTTCATTCCGGTTAACGTTCAGATTATCAATCGCGGAAATGTTCACGCCACCGACATCCACATCGTTCTGTGTGAGGATGAGGATGAAGAATTGGTTGAAGACAATATTTGCTCGGAAGAAAATGTTGCTTACAGACAAGTGATTGGGGCATTGATGCCACCGGATGCCAGCGGCTCGGATTCAGAAGATGCAGTAGAGATTACCCTACTTTATCCGGTCAAGGCAGGTAGCCACAGAATTTCGGTTATAGTGGACCCCGGTAACTCGATTGTTGAAGCGAACGAAGACAACAACCACCGCACCCTCAATGAGAAGTTGGGCAGCGAGAATGGCTGGGTTGATGTCGCGTTTGAGGTGATGGGCCAGTGGTCTGTTCCAACTATCATCATCCTGCTAACTATCGCTTTGATGGGTGTTGCAGGTCTAGTGATGAGTTCGCGACGCAAGGAAGCACTCGCTCGTGTTGAAGACCAATCTAGCATTATCACTGTTAGTGAAGACTTGAGATTCTGATTTAATCCAGAATAACCCACCACGGTAGGGGAACACCCTCCCGTGCCGCGATAACATGGCCGCGCCTGACGCCGACCTCGCGCATCATCATCGTGCGCAGCGTATCCATCATCTCCTCAGCATCGGTGGTCTGGATACGCATGTCGCGTGAGAATTGGTCTAAATCCAGCGGCCTAGTAGGAGCCTCGAGCAGGGCGAAAGCCAGTTGCCTCTCGTTATATTCAACGATGTCATCATCAACAGTCTTGCTGACCTTACTCATTACTTGCTGATGTAGAGCAATTAGCGCATCTCGCTGCGAGTCCAAACTCTCTAGTTGCGCGGTAAGGTCCTCAAGCAGCCCCATCGCCTCAGCCATCGGCAACCGACGCCGGGTCCCCATCGTTTCAACGATTGACAATGCTTCCTTTGGAAGGCGACTTGAAAGGCGGACCGGGCCACCCATTGGCAGAAGGCGATGTTCACATCTGAATAAATCAGGCCCTAGGTCAAGGCGGAGAGAAAATGATTGTTGAACCGAGTAGAGTTTCTTCGGTGGACCACCCTTTTCACTCGGTACAGTCTCACAAGTGACGAATCCGGCTGCCAGTAGCACCTTGAGATGTTTCATCACCGCTTGTTGAGTAACAACAACCAATTCAGAGAGTTGCAGAGGATAATGTGGTTCTCTGACCAAATGCTCAAGAATAGTACGACGCGTTGCGTTTTCAAGCACTGAAAGTGCGGTATTGAAGTCAGCGACCACTCTACAACCCAGTGTTACCTACCACACGCTGTCTTTTCAATACTTGCAGGGCTTTCAGCCCTCATCCCACGAACGCCAACCCCGTTGCTGTTCGGGACTATCTTGGTCATCTGGTGTTCGACTTGCCTCGGAAGAAGTCGTATCCATCAGGTCATCCACAACAACTCCTACAGCTGCTTTTTCGGGAATATATTCTGCGCTGTCTGCGAAAGGTGGCGCAACTCCACTACTTTCGGCCACAGATAATTGCAATTTTTTGCCTCCATGCATTGCTGCCCAAACTTGGTCAGTGGTCGGGATCTGAGATTTGCCTTCCTCTGATTTCTCAAAGGGTATCTGCTCACCAGCAGCGGACATCATCACAACGGTATCCGCGGCTTGTGCCCGCGAAGATGACCAGATGAATATTCCAGCAATCGGAATTAGGGCAATTCCGATAAATAGGATGCAGCAACCTGCTTGTAATAGGTAAATAGTTGAATTTATACTACCATAATCTGTATCATTCACCAGCCAGATGGTATCTCCTGCCTCAGCATTATTTTCAAAGCTATAATTGCCGCTTTCAGCAGGAAAATAAACCCCGACAGCAACGTAATCCGTGCCATTCACACCTTGCCGTGGCCCATTGAGAATAGTCGGTTCAACCCGCTCAATTTGCACATTTTCCGAATCGGAAATAGAATGATTATCCCCGTCAGTATTGCTGGTGCCCTCAACTCGAAAAGTTGAGTATTGATATCCGCCAATCAATGATACCTCAACCGAATCTCCACCATCAAGTTGAGTCAAATTACGTTGAGTCGGGTCTAATGCTGTCTCAAAAGTACCCATTGTGGAATATACCGTAATCGCACCGCCAATGATGGCGAGTGCAGCGATAATCAACATCCACTTCGGCATAGTTGTAATCTTCACAGCACTCCCTCGCGGTTTGACTTCATCGACTATGGCCTTAGCAGTATCACCCAAGACCAATTTCGCCTAATTTCTCAGGTAGGTATGTTTCTGTGACATAATCCAAGCCATATTTAGCCAAAGACTGCTGCTCAGCCTTTTTACCGATTTGCAACATCAATTTGATTTGGTCTTGCCACCAACTATCAGCGAAGCGAGGGTCCGATAATTCAGCCTTAAGTGCCTCAATATCCTTATTTGACAACGAGTCCGAAGGCAGGTCATAAGCCTCAATATCATCTGCGGTAATACCGAGATATATTGCGCTGGGGGTGGCGAGATATTCAGAAATATGCGCGGTTTTTATCGCTCCGTAAGCAATTGAAGCAAAGATACGGAACGACCACGGGTCTCCGTCAAGGAAGACTACCAAAGGCAGATTCCATTCTTCGTTCATCCGCTTGAGAATACGCCTCGTGCTGCGCGCCGGTTGCCCTTTAAGATGTAATAATGCGCAGCGGAATTCCTCGTCAAAGCCATTCTCAACCAACCGGTCAAACATTCCACCGGTTTCAATAGCCATGATAAAGTCAACATCGTGTTCAATCAATTGGATTTTTTCTGTTTCAACATTATATGGAACTCCATAACCAGAGTCACCCACATCGTCACGCGCATTGATGCGCATCCACTGACCACGACGATTTAGTTCATTGAGGGTGACATTTCCAATCATGCGTGCCCCATCTTCCTCAGGTCGGAGTTTGAAATCCTCTCGTAGGCATTGAGTGACGATTTCAAGGTCTTCTGCGAGATTGTTACTATCATTTTGTGAGCCAAACTTTCCATGCCCCCACCCTTCCGAAATATAGTACATTTCTCGGAGGGTGGACGACTTTTCAGCCTCTATCATCTCCTCAATGAACTCAATGATATGTAATGCCCGAAGCAACTGACGAGCAGATCCGAGCGATGAAGCATCACGAACAGAACGTTTTTTGCCATACTTGTACACACCCAATCTACTGTCAAAAGAGATGTTTTTCTTCGTGCGCACGGGTAGTGTCATTCTCGGTGCTTCGCCCTTTGCTAAACGACGATACATTTCACGGGCGACCCCATGCAGACTGTCCACGACCTCCTTTCTGTTCTTGCGCGTAGCACTCATTCGGCCGCCTCCTCTTCACTGCCCATCCACTGGGTGATATCGCTGGGGTCTGCCGGCCTAGCAACTTCACCGGAGTCATCACCGACTTCATCAGTTACCTCACCGTCTTTATCTGCTGGATTATCAACTTCATCAGTTACCGCAATCGTTTGCATTGGAATCACCTCACTCGCCGGTGTTTCCTCAGTTTGTGATATGGGCTCGCCACCTTCTGCTAGCACATTCTCACCGGGCAACGCAGACGCCGTATCATTGACCCCGCCGTTTTCGGTACCAACCACTTCACGGGTAACACCGACCGCCTCCTCACGCTTCATTTCGGCGAGGATTTCCTCATCGAGTTTTGTTGCGCCGATAATGTCACCCGCACCGCGGAAGAATAGTTCCAATTCATTCCAATCACCCTTACCAAGTCCACTAACAGAAAATGAAATCACCGCCTTATCACCCGGGTCTATGGTTTCGAGTTTCCACGCCCACAGTCCATTGGCTTCTCTACGGCCACCCCGTTCATTTTCAGCGATTTCAACGCCTTCTTTTTCGGGCCAAGTGCAAAGGATGGTGTAGGCGCGCGGTCGCGCAGTATAGTTGAATAGAGTGATTTTCACTTGAGTGGTTTTGGTTTCTGTATCCCAGATTAGTTCTTCTTCGCTGAATACCGCATTCATGATTTTGGTAATAACCGGCGCGAGTTCCACCGGTGTTTCATTGAGAATTTCAATGGTTTTCCTATGGATTTCTGGCAGGATGATATTGACTAATTCGAATTTTTCCATCGCCCTCTTTTTCTGAGCTGATTTCTTTAGGTGGTTCCGCAAACCCCGGCCTACCTCAAGCATGGCAAGACGAATTTCTTCAAAAACGACATCATCGTCTGCCAATGCTTCTTTCGCCTCGCTGGTGAAGAATACGTTTGTGCTCGCGAGGTGAATCAATACCGCTGCCGGGCCCTTTGGAAGTCCGCGAGCACCGGGATGGTCTAATCCATAGCGCTTCCAATCAACGCTTTCCAACGCCTTGGTCAACAGGCAGCCGCCTTGCTGATACATCAACGGCACACGGTTGGCAAAGCGCAGAACTTGAATCGGTTGGTCACCGGGTAAATCACCGCCGAAAATCAGCCCGACTTCGATTTGGAATGGATTACCTTGACTGACCTTTGGCGGGCGGGTGACAGTAGAGACAAATCTGGAATCAATTGCCTTTGAAAGACCCTTTTTGATTAGTAAATCTTCTATCGGAGACAGGCAATCGGTAGGTGGTGGCAAGATGCGGGTATTTTTCAGGGCAGTTAGCAAGGCATTAGCCGCCTCGGCTTTTATTCCCCTAGGCTTACGATCCTCATCAAGCCCGGCTTTTTCGCAAGCCTCACGGGCGGCGCGCATTGAGACTCCAGAGAAATTATTGCGAAGAAACGAAGTCAATTTCCGCTCATCGCTCGCCCGTAAGAACCGTTGAAGTGAGCCAATTTCCAATCCGTGTGGATGTGGTTTAATCTCCTTGACAGGGTGAGGAAGAGTTTCAGTTACCCGAGGCCAATCCGCTTCATCAATCAAAATTCCTTCTTCATCAAATACCTTGAATGAGATAGAAGCGTGCGGATTTACGATGCTCGCCATCTTGAGATATTGATATACACTTTGCTTTCCACGCTGATATTTCGCCTTCATTCTGGCCTCAATTCTAACCCCGTGTTCAATCGCGATCATAGTTTGTTCATCAACCCAATGGATTCGCTGTTGGTTGCTCTTAATAGCCCGATTTTTCTTGGTATCAAGACCAATATCCACGCTGACCGCGGTTGCTTCACTAGCCACCTTTGAGATGATTTTTGTCGGCTTACCGGTGGTCAATTGACTATACATCACTACACCGGTGATGCCAATCCCTTGTTGTCCTCTAGTTTGTCTAATAGTGTGAAATCTTGAACCGAATAACAACGAACCGAATACCTTGTCTATTGCTGCGGGTGGAATCCCGGGGCCATTATCTTGGCTAATCAACATCAACTCGTCTTTATTGCCAGGAAGTTTTCTAATTTCGATGGTAATTTCAGGTAGAATCCGATGTTCTTCACATGCGTCAAGGGAATTATCAACCGATTCCTTGACCGCGGTGATGATTGAACGAGGAAGGGTATCAAAGCCTAAAAAGTGTTTATTTTTCTCAAAAAATTCACTGATACTGGCTTGCTGCATTCGGCTTCCTGTTGTATGACGTGACATCTGTGATTCGCCCTACAACTCCGGGTCCTCCCTCCGGCCTAATGCGGAGGGGCCAGCAAGCCGCAATCTACCCGAGACAGATGACGGTGTATAAGCGTCAAGGCTTTCCCCGGCCATTCTAATCGTCCATTATTCCTCTGCGTGATTTTGTAACGAGAGGATTTCCTGCAATTTCCGCTTTGATGCCCGATGCATCCAAACCGCTCCTGCAATCGTGACCAGTGCACTAGTTGCCATCGTTACCCACCACATCGCATCTTTATCTGGACCTAAGCCTGCAATGATGTCAGCCATATTTCCGATTGCAGCTCCCCACCAAGCATATAGCAAAGTTGGAAAAATGGTCGCGATATTTCCTAATGCATAGTCACGGTCTTTGATATCGGTCGCTCCCAAAATGTAATTGGAAAAATTGTAGGGAAGAACAAGGGATAGGCGAATCAGCACGGTCAGCATCAATCCATTTTCGGTTGTAGCCGCATCAACAGCCCTCCATTTTGGCTCGTGTAATTTTCTCTCAATCAATTTTCTACCACCAAATTTACGAACGATGTAAAATGGTACTAACGCACCAACATAGGCTCCCAATATCCCAGCCAGCGCACCGCCAGCGAATCCAAACAGTGCGCCTGCAACTAATTTCATCAGTGAGGAGGGAACCATCAGCGTAGCGAGAATCACAAATAGTCCAGAGTAGATTAGTATTCCTTCCAATCCCATCTCCCCAAGTGGTGAAGCCAGTATTGAAAGCAACAAAACGACGGGCATGAATACGACCGTATATCCGAGATAAACTGAGACGGCCCCAAGCCCATATTTCCACTTGGATGAACCCACCATGCGCAACCCTTTGCCGTGAATACCTTCGTCCTGTCGGAGGGAACTTTGAGTTCAAGCAGTGAAAAGGCCGGGATACCAAGCGGTAATTTTGCCGGTAAACGCGCTTGCCATTACGGTGAGCGGTGAGGCCAAATACAACTTGCCCGGACCACTGCGGCCTTGGAAGTTTCTGTTAATTGCAGAGATTGTCACCTGATCTACTAGGTCTGAGACGCCGGGACCAGCCCCGATACAGGCGCCGCATCCCGGGTCAATTAGGTTGATTCCAGCGCGCGCGAATAACTCGGTCCACCCGTTACGTTCAGCGAGTTCCTTCACAGTCTTTGATCCGAATTGAATGTAGCAAACCACGCCGTCAGCAATGGTAAGGCCGGCATCAAGTGCAGCTCTAGTAACCATCGCGTAATAGGCGAAATCATCCTCTTTGCCAGCCGTGCAGGAGCCGGCGTAAGCGATGTCAATCGGAACCTCACCGAGGTCGGAAATATACGCTCCATTCGTCGGGTCACTTGGAATCCCTTTGTCCGGGTCTCCCGGATGAGCCACCATCGGGCGAATCAGTGTCATGTCAATAGTGTGCACCCCTCCATCATAGATAGCCCCATCATCAGGAAGCACGAATGCGGACCGGATATCCTGCTCAGTGAAACCTTCCCTGCGCGCCAATAGCCATTGCACGGTTCGGCCATCAGGCTCGCAAATGCCGGTTTTTGCGCTGCATTCAGTCGCCATATTGCATAGAGTAGCTCTTTCATCCATAGACAGAGATGCTAGCCCGTCTCCGCCAAATTCCATTGCCCGGTCCAGTGTTTCTGAGTTGGCAGCATACCGCCACAAGATGTGAAGAATGACGTCTTTTGCGGTGCAGCCGGGGTCTAATTCCCCGATTAATTCGAAGCGGATTGATTCTGGCACATTGACGAAGGCAAATTGATTGTGAATTAGATTCGCATATTCGGTGGAGCCGACACCATAGGTCAACGCGTTGGAAGCACCGCCCATACAAGTATGTGAATCGGTGGCTTGAATGAAATCGCCAACATCAATGAATTCTTCACGCGCGACCTGATGACAAATTCCCGGAGAGATTCCACCGACTGCCGAGTAATCCCTTACCCCGGTGTGCCGTTGAAATTCATTTTGCATATCGCGAAGCGTCTGAATTTTGTCAGTAAACGGACTGAACCTTGGTACACCGGTTGCATAGAGCAGATGGTCCTCAAAGACCGCGAATTTTTGCGGGTTTGGTAGTTGGTAATCATCTCCATATTTCGCCCTGAGAAATTCGTGCACCTGTGCAGTAGTAAATTCGTGAGAGTATCCGCCATCTACCTTAGCTAAGACAGCATCTCCGGGTTTCACACATGGCGTAGAACCGTTTTGGCCGAGTAATTTGTTTGCAATCATTTTCTCAACCATAGTCATCGGCCGCGGCGGATTAGTGACTACAGGCAGCGATATTTCACCGGATTTTATTCGGTCAGCGAAGGGGAATATGCCGCCGCTCTCGATAATTAAAGAGGTGATTGAGTCATATTTAGAAGTAAATTCACCAAGAATAATGCTCTCTCCTGATTGTAGTCTAATCAACATTTCATGGTCACCCATCAACTGTCCGAGATTGATGTTGTTCCGCTCATGAATCGGAGCAAACGAGGCCGCAATCACCAGCCTAATTCCTGACCATCGCTCACATTGCGCAGCAGTTTCTCTGCTCGAGCCAGTGCCCTTGCGATGACCCGAGACGATTACCTCGAACCCACCATTTTTCAGCGCGAGCGGCTCGAATACTCGCTCGCCCTCATACATCAGACCCGCATATGCATTTTCTGCGATTAGGGCGGGGTCGTGGTCAAAGCAAACCCAAGCCGGAGTCATCACATCGGTATTGATGTCATCTAGCAAATCCTCAACGCTGAGATTTTCCATTCTCAACTCAAGTCCTTCGTAGAGTTGTTTCTTGATAAGCGACAGGTCTTTTGTCAGGAAGAGAACCCGCTTATTTGAGTTGAGGGTGACCTGATTCGGCGGCCAATTTTCACTCATCCTAAGCACCTGCCCTTAATGGACAAATTTCTCGACGTGCAGGGGATATTTTACCGTTGGCTAATTCGCTGTGCGAATAATTAAGGCGACTAGATATTTGTTAAACTAGTAATTTTGTAGTAGAACCACTATCGGTATAGCGTCGTTGGGGCACCGATGTTTTTCCCGTCAATGTTTAAATACCTTAACTTGGGCGATTATAATAACTTCCCATAATAATATGTGGAAGCGGAGGGGAACTTATGAGTGAAAAAACGCAAGTTGAAGACACCGTCAAGTGTCCAGAATGTAATAGCAGAGCTTTAGATCGCGACGAAACTCGCGGCGAAATCGTTTGCCAAGACTGTGGTCTTGTACTCGAAGACAATGTGATTGACCAGGGTGCAGAATGGCGAGTTTTCAGCCCAGAACAAGGCGACCAGCGCGCACGTACGGGCGCGCCGATGACCGTGATGCTACACGACAAGGGTTTGTCAACTGATATTGATTGGCAGAATAAGGACTATTCTGGTAAGACAATCAACAGCAGATACCGTTCACAATTTTACCGAATGCGAAAGTGGCAGAAGCGTTCGCGAGTAAGCAATGCGACCGAGCGCAATCTAGCGATGGCACTCGCAGAATTGGACCGAATGGCAAGCCGTTTGGAACTACCTAAATCCGTTCGCGAAGCGGCAGCAGTCAATTACAAAAAAGCGGTTGAGAAGCGACTAATTCGGGGCAGATCAATCGAAGGTGTTGCTGCCGCTAGCCTATACGCAGCATGTCGCCAGTGCGGTGTGCCACGAACATTGGATGAAATCGGCCAGGCGAGTAGGACCGGCCGCAAAGAGATTGGTCGGACTTACCGATTTATGGTCCGTGAATTGAAGATGAAAATCATGCCAACCGGGCCCGAGGATTACATTTCCAGATTCTGTTCTGGATTAGGCCTTGATGCTGAAGTTGAATCCAAAGCCTACGAATTAATCAAGGCGGCTCAAGAGAAGGAATTGACCAGTGGGCGTGGACCTACAGGAATTGCAGCATCAATCATCTACATCGCTAGCGTTCTCTGTGGCAAGAGGCGGACCCAGCGCGAGGTTGCTGAAGTCGCTGGTGTGACTGAAGTTACTATCAGGAACCGCTACAAGGAATTGATTCAGAATCTCAACATTGAATTAGATATTTGAGGCAACTCAGATGTCTGACACGGAGGTTCTCCGTGCAGCCCTGTACGAGGCAGTTGACGGCTTAACTGACATCGGTTGGAAGAAAATGTTCGGTTGTGAGGCAGTATTCCGGGATGGCACAATTTTTGGGCTGATTTGGAAGGAAGGCTGTATTGGGTTGAAGTTCGTCAATCCGACAGAATTTGAGTTAAGGATGGAGCAAGAAGGATCACAACGATGGGAACCCGGTGGTCGGGTGACCAAGCATTGGGTATTGATTCCGCAAGCTGCTGTGGATGATGAGGCGGCTCTGAAAGAATGGGTTCAAACCTCTCATAGCAGTATTTTTTGAGGTGATTGGATGAGTGATTGGCGTGAAAGCAAGAAACTTTCGCAGCAGTTGTTTGAGACTACTCGTGAGGCGTTGCAGTTAGCCATGCAGCGTAGTTGTGAAGATTGGCCTTTACCCGAGCCACCTCTCGCTGACCCAGATTTTCCAGTTATACATCCTCAATCTCCAGAGCAATTATTGCAAGTTGCAATCGGGTTACTCGATGCGAACCGTGCAGCATTTGACCAAGACTTGGAAGTGATTGGCGAAGCCCTGATTCCGCACCGGCTTTCATTGAATGCGGACCCGGCAAGAGAAGGCAGAAAATGGCTTGCTCGCAGGGGAGAGGAGGTTGCTGAGCGAGCGTTATTCTCTCGGCTTGAGACTATGCTTGCACAGGCGTTGGACCGTGATGCGCCCGATGCGGATAGATGGTGGGTTGCGATTGCTTTACTCAATGGCTTATCATCGCAAGATAGTCCGGTCGCCCGTCAGCAAGGCTATCATTTGCTCGAGAGTATCTGCCTTGCTGAATCTCCCGGCAGTTGGCATGGAGGTGCTAGTCCGGGACCCCACCAGATAGATTGGTCGCCGGATATGCAGGCGAGAGAAGAACTCATCGTCCACGAAAGAGGAGTTTTTGCGGCCGGTTGGCTGTTGGACCGAATGGAGGAAGCCGACCCCCCGCGCCCACTTTTGGTTGAGTGGCTAGGGATGGCAATGGTGCGAGGGGTTTTGGTGGGACCACTTGCAATCATTGAGAGATTGTGCAGAATGGCCAGCGATGGTAATGCTCACCTCGCTTCTCGGATTGCTTGTTTGCTGCCGCGCGCATGGGATAGAAACCAAAAACAATCCATGCGTTTACAAGAAATTCTCCTCAATCGTGAGGAATCTGTTCGTTGCGCTGTTGCCGATACAGCCGATGAGATGATTCAGCGTAGGGGGAAAGATGCTTTTCCGCTATTGGATGAGTTGCTCACCTCAGATGAGCCACAAGTGGTTCGTATCGCAACAGGAAGTTTGGGCTTAGTAGCAAAATTGGACCAGAATGCCTTCATGCAGCGAGCGGTTGAACTCGCTTTTCACCAAGATAATGGCGTGAAGCGAAGATTTGCCCAGACCTGTTTGCGTGATTTGCTTGAGATTGATGTTGGTGATAGTAATGGATTAACAGTTCATCTTTGGAATGATGGAGATGAGGTAGTGCGCAGCCGGCTCCGCGAATTATTGCTGCGGATAGATCAAGTTGAGCCGTCTGCGCTTTCATCAATTTTTCAGAGAATTATTGCAGAAACCGACGAGCAGGCATTAGACGACCTGTGGATGGTCATGCAGGTAAGGTCACCCGAGCGTTGCGAGGCTTGGAAGCAACATCTATTCTCAAACGGCCCCTTACCCTGAGCATCGTCGCCTCTTTCAACCCGAGTCGCCTCGCTGCGCCATGCAGGGCGCAAATACCGAATCGGGCTCACCGCCGTGGTTGGGCTTCACTGCGCTTGGCGGCATTCTGTTGTTGGCTGCAAGTATTCCGGGATGGGCACCGAATGGCCCGTGGGGTGATGAATCGTTCACTCGCGGCGTATTCGGGCTAATCGCCGGTTATTTCCTCTATCGGGCGTGGTTTAGAGCGACTTTTGCTAAAGATGGAATCATGCTACCACCGGTTGAGAGTTGGCAGGATTCCGCCAAAGCAATCCGTATCCTCACTGCACTTGGGGTCGGGTTGATTATCCTCTCAAAACTGATTGGAATTTATTTCACTTTTTTACCCAAACCAACGGCCTTGTTGGCCATTTTGGTTGGATTCCTAATGTTATTGCTCGCTTTGTATGCATGGATGGTTACGGCAGGACCATTATCAGCCGGTGATGAAGAAGAATAATCAGCGTTTACCCGGTTTCCAAAATTGCAGAGGTAAGGGTGACTCACCTGTTCCTGCTCGCCAAGCCAAATGGTCGGCCCTCTCATTCCAGCGATGACCCCTATGGGCCCGAATGTGGTCTGCTTTGACTGCACGGATAGTGGTGACTTCCTTCCAGAGTTCTTGCACACGGGCTGCTAGAATTTTGTTGGCTTTTGCTTTCCATATTGATTGAGCAATATTCAGCGCGTATTGTGAATCACCCCGAATTGTCACCACACCTTCCCCCTCGCCGTTTAGCAGCCAACGCAGCGCGTGGGCTAATGCGCTCAATTCGGCGGTATTGTTGCTGCCTACTTCAGCCCCTAACCAGTTTTGGTCCGAAGAGTCTGTGAGTACCCGTCCTGAATTTTCATGAATGACATCGCCGCCGCCCCGACCAATTCCTGCATCACCCTTTACCACAACCAGTCCCCATCCGGCGGGAGTGGCGGCACCTACGTTTCGATTTTCTTGACAAGAACCATCAATGTAAATTATCAATCGTTCACTGAGCGGTGCCAAGCTCTCAGAAACCATTTCATCAATCACTCCTCAATGGTTGCGAAATAACCTGCAGCATCGAGCAGTCCGTTGATTGATGAAGCATCATCCAATTCAAATCGGGCAATCCAGCCCTCTCCATATGGGTCTTCATTGATACTTTCAGGCGTGTCTTGCAGGGCATTATTGACTGCGGTTAGGGTGCCTGCTAATGGCGCGAAAATTTCCGATACGGACTTTACAGATTCAACACTAGCAAATGCTTCCAATTCAGCAATTGAATCACCAATATCTGACTGAAACTCCACCCAAACGATTTCGGTAAGCGCATTTTGCGCATAATCGGTGATTCCGATAATTACCTCGGTGCCATCCACTCGTATCCATTCATGCTCCTTGGTGTAGCGTAATCCCTCGGGAATCTCAGACATTGTCCACCCTCTCCTTCCTCCGGCAGTGAGGGAGCAGGGTCAAGGTTTCGTTGCTACCATCCCTGCTCGCCGAGGACTTCATGACTATCCACCCACCCACGCGATGCATGGCGACTCCAGTGAAGGCGGGTGAGCGCATCATCTTAGGCGTTGGAATTGTTTTGTTGCTGACAACTGCATTCGCACTGATTGATGGCCGATTGCCACCAGCAGAGTGCCCAGAAGATAGCGGATTAGGTGTTGATGAGGAATGTACGGCTGCGGGCGCTTCAGGTTGGTTGATTCCGACCGCGGCAATAATTTGTTTTGCAATTGTGATGGTCTCACGCTACTCTCGTAATTCAGGAAACGGTTTGTTTGGTCGCGCACTTCCTGATGAAACCGACGATGAGGTGGAGGATAGAATGCGCAGCGACAATGTTGACCGGCACGACGACAAGAGGCTATCAGGTGCCTGGGCTACTATGGAAACTAAGTTGCTATCAAACAAGCATGGTGAGGAAGAATAATCCTAATATGTCTCACGGATTAATTTGTGAATCTTGTATGGTAGCAGTGCTCGGTTAACCGGCGTGACCTCAAGAATTCGCGCATCATCGCGCCGACGAATATCTTGTAGCAAGGGATGCCGGCTCTTTTTGTGGAGAGTTAGAATGGTTGGCTTATCAACCTCAAGAGCCGCGCGCGTAGTAGCCACAAATGCATCGCTTTCAACGCTGAATTTGCCTATTTCATCTATTACGATGGCCTCGTAATTTTCCATTGCGTCCAAAATCGCGGGAACCGCAACTTCATCCAAAGCATCCGGATTTATTCCGTATCCGAGCACACGCAGGCGTGAATCAATATCACGGTGAGCCATCACAGCCTCTTCACCGGTTTGGAAGTTGATACACCGAAAACCAACTCTCTCCCCGTTTTCCATCAGAGCTTCTGTTCGAATCCCTCCGAGGATTTTTGCTTCGGAAATATCATCGCCGCGGGCTCGCATTTCAGCCAGCCGTTCTTTCTCAAGCATCTGCACAACTTTTTGCATTACAGCGGACTTACCGCTTCGGGGCAAGCCAGTAACCCCAATCTTTGGATGTATTCCCATTGTTCCGCTTCACCCCTGCGTTATGCAGTCATTCGGCTATGGTGGTGCGTAGCCTAATGAACTCTTTGATTAGCAGGCATGGTCGCCCCGATTGCCGGATATCATTCACCGGATGATGACAATTAAGCCAACTGCTTTGGAACCTTAACCGCAGGTGGAGGTAGAGGTAACATTTCAAGTTCGTAATTATTGACGTTATTATTAGCAGCCCATGCTCTTGCCCAAGCATCCAAACTATCGCTATTCAACTGCATGCATAGCCAATCCAGAGCAGCATCCAATGAGCCATGTTCCGTCACTAGTCTCAGTGATACACTATCTGGTAGTTCGAGATGGTTAACCGAATTCCCCAAGACGCATCCAGCAGGAAGTACAACCCATCGTAGTCGTCTGGATTGTTGTGCATTTACAATCGCTTGGCAGGCGAGCCGTGGTTTTTCAGGTGCTGGAATCGGACCACGCCACTGGGCCTGTTTTCGTTCACTCGCTTCGGAGTCAAGGCTGGAATCAAAGGATGGGTGAGACAGCCACACCCTGCCATCAACATTGTTGCGGAAGTGGATTCCCCGAATGAAGGGGGTGCCACGGCTGCCTTTCTTCCAAGGTTTGATGTCGGTACTCCAAGTGGTTTGGTCAACCTCACCAACTCGGACTCGCATCCGTTCACCATCGGCGAGCCAGTGGCCAATGTCTGCTAGTCGGGGTAGGTCAGCGAGGTCGTCAATATTGTCCAACAACCGGTTTCGTTCAAATCTGTCGCGGGGTAGTCTTGGTACAGACCATTCACCCCTGCTCCAGCGGTGCCAGCGGTCAATATCAAGCGCAAACCGTGGGACTACTGGCGATAATCCGCGTTCAGAGCACAACTCATTTGCTTCAGCAGGGCCCAAACAATTCAATTCTTGAGTTTCCCCATTTACAGTAATACCCAATACCAATACTCCTTGCGTCACTCCGGTGAATAGACGCGCCGATTCAGGGAATGACCAAATGCTGGTCCATTCATGAGAGGTAACCAACAGGTTTCGCAAAGGCGCACTACTTTGCTCTCGTAGCAAGGAATCAGGAACAATTAGTCGGACTCTGCCTCCAGAGCTGACAAGTTGCAAGGACCTTTCAAGGAAGAGCCGGTAAAGATTGACGTTGCCGCGTAGGGTGGAGAATCTGAGACTGCCATCGTCTTCGCGCAGTTCACGTAGTTCCTCACCCAACTCCTTACGCAGCGTGCTACCATCAGGGTGTCCGCGGAAACGGTCCTTGATGCGCAGCCATGGTGGGTTGCCTATTAGCAAACGGGGGTTTTGTGCCCACGGCCAGTCATGGCGAAGTGCATCACCTTTCTCAACGACTTTCTTAAGAATTTTTTCGGCTTCCTTACGCGGAAGTTGCCCGACCTCAGGCTTATTGTCAAGTGAGACAAGGCCCTCCTTGATTGCCGCGAGCAGTAATCGTCTCCGGGTAGCCCATACAGCTACCTCGCAAACATCGAGCAATTGCATATTAGAGAGCAAAGTGCGAGTATCATCCACCTTTTCCTCAGGTGTAAGCCGGCTGGCAGTCGCTGCATGCCAATGCAATAGGCGAGCCGGGAATAGACCACCGCCTACGGCAGGGTCACCAAATGGAAGCGGAATACCGGTTCTTGTTCGCTGCCCGGCCGCAACCTCAGCCAACGCCTCAGTATCAATCTCCTCGGATGAATCGTTGGAGGTATTGATGTTCATCATTTCAGCCTGCGCTCGGAAGGCGGGAGGCAAAGCAGACAAATTGAGGGATGGTGGCTCATTTGTTGGATTGTCGGTGATGGTGACATCTTGCCGTAATTCATCAGCAAGAATTGCATCGGCGAGACGGGTTGGAGTTGGATGGGCGCCGCGCGGACTTCTACCATCACCTTCCGCATCGTGGCGGCATAGTAAGTGGTCGAGAACATGACCGGGATCAGTTAGCAAACTTGCGGGTAAAGTTGGCCAATTTGAGGGTAGATGAGAGGCCTGTGGCAAACCGCTTCTCAGTGCCAGTTCCCACGCGTCCAACCATGTTACCATCTGTTGTTTTCTGTCTTCACATTCACGGTCTAGGCGTGCGTACCAGCCGCTGACATTCCCGCGCATCCCACTCGCTCCGGCCGGCGACGTGTGATTTTCACCTTTGAACCCGTCGCCCGAGCGCGAGCACGCTCGCGCTCGCGTCCGCGCGTGCGCGCGCGAAAAAACCGGCTAGCAGTACAACGATTACACTTGCGAACATCGGAATTAATTCGGTAGAGTGCCCACGCGCGTCAAACGCGCAGGCGTACTCAGTCATTCAGCAGGTCAAGACCATCTTGCATCCAGTCGTATCCGCGCAAAACCCACTCGAGTAGAGCGTCAACAGTATCTCCACTCAAGCCTACTGATTCAGCGATGTGGTCCAAGACAACACGCTCTCTTGGGTCAACGTGGCCATCGGCAGCCGTCATCAAAGTTGCATCTCGCAAAGCTAGCCTGCCAGAAACCGGTCCTAGTTCACTCAGACACTCGTCAAGAGCGGGCGGGTCCTTGAGAAATCCACGGATTTCCTTACGCTGACTTGGCGAGAGTAGAGCGGTGCCAAGACGCTGCTCAAACACTGCCATTTCGTCAATAGTCAACTCGTCATCAATCCGTGTAACATGTGCCAACAACTTGGCATAAGCAAATCGCTCGGCTTGCGGAAGTGTGTGTAAAGTGTCCGGGAGCATGATGGTCCGATAACGAATGAGGATAACAACCCTGCGATTGTTTACGATTTTGTTTTTGAGTCATTAAGATCAAAATCTGAAATAAATAAAATCAATCGTTTCTGCAGGTTGCAACAGGAAAATTAGCGTGAGAAGTATGCCGCAGATAAATCCCCATATGGCAAAATTTTGCCTCGCAATCCACAATTTTAGACCACCCATTTTTCCGCTTATCCCATGGGTGAGAATAAAAATACCAACGATAACAAAAGTCGTGATTTTAATTTCTGGCAGCATATCAACAAATTCAGCATTATCCCAATGGGAATCAAATCCAACGAAGGATTTGAGCGTTCTCCAGAGCATGGCGGTGTCCTCTACTCTGAAAATTAACCATGTCATGAAAACGAAGTATTGGGTGAGTAACCAGCCCCCGAGTAACATCGCTTTTGGCGCAGCCTCAAAAGCGGTATTGACGATCTTAACTCGAATCAGACCCCTGTGAGCAAGAAGCAGAGTTCCATGCATTGCACCCCATAAGACAAAATTCCAAGATGCCCCGTGCCATAAGCCACCTAGTAGCATCGTTCCCATCAGTGCGATGACCAATACTCGTGTACCGCCGCGACTACCTCCTAGTGGGATGTACAAGTAATCCCTCAGCCATGTAGAGAGAGAAATGTGCCACCGTTTCCAGAAGTCTTGCGGAGATTTGGCGGCATACGGGGTTTTGAAATTCTCTGGTAACTCGATACCTAGAAGATGTCCCGAACCGAGCGCGATATCGGTATATGCTGAGAAATCACAGTAAATTTGAATGCCGAAACAGAGAGATCCCCACCAAACTAATCCGATGTTATCCAATGGAACGCCATCCGAAAAAATAGCATTGGCATGAATCGCGACATTGTCTGCAATAACGAGTTTTTTTGCCAATCCATAGATAATGAGGGTCAACCCCAATCTAAATCGTTGCGGGTTGAAGCCGAACGGCTTGTTAATTTGACGTAAGAAATGCTGAGAACGGACAATTGGACCAGCAACAAGTTGTGGGAAAAACGCAGCATAGCATGCAAAATCAGTGAAATTATCGTAGGGTTTGTGCTTCTTACGATAGATGTCTATGGTGTAAGACATTGTTTGGAATGTGTAGAAAGATATGCCCACTGGGAGTAGCAGACCTAAGGTATCCAATTCAGGCGCGCCGGTAAATCGGAGACTGGCGAGGTTCCATGTTTCAATCAAGAAATCGAGATATTTGAACACAGCAAGAAGTCCAAGATTCACTATCAGACTTCCTACCAGCCACCGTTTGCGAACAGCTTTCTGTTTACTTTGGTGGATATTTTTGCCCGCGTTCCAATCCACCAATGTTGATGTTAATAGAAGTAGAACGTGCCAACCCGATGCGAGCCAAAAGAAAAGGTAACTCAGTAGTAGTATGAGCAATATTTGAGCATCACGTCGTTCTCTTCCAACGATGAGAACAAGGAAGACAACAAGTGGGAGGAACAGGGTGTAATACTCAGTTGTGATGAAATCCATGCCAACCACCTCACTCATTGAGGATTAATTCAATCACTGGTGCAATCCGTTGGCAAAATTCAACTCGACCTTCATCGTCTAAATGATTTCGATCATAGAAGTGTTCATCTTCCCAACCAGATTCCCATGTCTGATCAAAAATAGTCACTCCTGACCACTTCGCATATCGAGCAAGAGTTTCATTCAGACCATCCCACTGTCCATCTTCGACGTATGTCAATGCACTAGGGTGGTGTGGCGGACTGACGATAATGACGCGAATGTCATTTTCCAAGAGCGTT
>Ga0208879_1000499_pt1 | contig 40656 bp, 24 predicted proteins | sample Knorr_S15_td_Bot_FD_185605 | JGI IMG/M metagenome (GOLD analysis project Ga0208879, IMG submission 185605) | Marine microbial communities from Southern Atlantic Ocean transect - Knorr_S15_td_Bottom_ad_5009_LV_A (SPAdes) (version 2) | ecosystem: Environmental > Aquatic > Marine > Oceanic | place... | reverse complement strand
GATCGTTCTGCGGCCAGGCGCAAAGTACGATGAGGTCGCCCGCAATGACATCGGCGATACCTGTCTGGCGTCGATGGCAGTCTCCCAAGGGAACTTCTACATCCGCTCGGCCCAGCATTTGTATTGCATTGGCAATTAGTTGGTTGCGTAGGGAAAGAGGGATCGCAGTGGTCCACAAATACCAGTCTCTATTTCCGTGTAAATTCCGAGTGGGCCACGATGGCCTTGATGTTACGATCAGGCAGAAACACTCGGGGACGTCTACTCCAACAAAAACGGTAATGATATGACACTGATTGAAAACACATACAGACGGAATTTTCTAGGGCGTATTATTGCCCTAGGCACAGGGCTTTCGTTGTCACCACTTTCGGGGTTTACCGAGGCGGCTCCTGCCAAAACCACACAGCCGAAACCCACTGGGTTCTTTACGCTCGGCCGGCGAAAGGGACACTGGTGGTTGATCACGCCAGACGAGAAACCGTTCTTCACGATCGGGCTCAACCACATCGATCCGGCGAGCCTGCGTTACCCGGAGAATATCGACATCTGGCGCGAAAAGTATGGCGGGAGCACACTACGATGGATCAAAGAATCGGTTGCTCCCAATCTCAAAGCGTGGGGATTTAACACCGTCGGATGGGTACAGGAGGTGACCGTCCGGAAGTGGCGGCACTCGCGTCCGTTCACGGGCGACGAATACAAGGCGCTGGACATGCCCTATTGCCATTTACTTCCCTTCATGGAATCGCATCAATGGGAGAAGCATACTGTTCACTTTGACTTCCGCAGCGAGGACTGGAAGCAGTGGTGTGACTACGTCGCTCGCTCTCATTGTGCCGAACTGAGCGACGATCCGAATCTGATCGGATACTTCTACAGCGACTGCCCCACTTGGACGCACACCAAACCTGACAACGAGTGGCGGGGGCCGATCTTTGATCCCGAACGTCTCACGACCGAAGCGGGTCGTAAAGAACTCTTGGAACTCGCTGGGCTGTATTACAAGACTACGCATGACGCGATTCGGCGTTACGACAAACATCATCTGCTCTTGGGAGACCGCTATGAAGCTAACGCTTTGATCGCCATGGAAGTCATTAAGGCAGCCCTGCCCTACGTCGATGTACTTTCCTTTCAGGATTTTCATCATCCCGTCAAACACCTCGACGAGTGGCATAGGAAAACGGGAAAGCCGGTTTTGTTAGCCGACGCCGCAGGACTTGATCGGCGCAGCCAAGAGTTCTTTACACCGAACAACGGTGGTTGGTATTCTGAAACGTTGGCCGCGTTGCACAAGAATCCGGGTTGCATCGGATTCCATCTCTGCGGCGCCTACCAACGCAACAAGGCTCGGCGACGCGGGCTGCTGGATGAAATGGAAAAAGCTGATCAGGTAGAAGTGAAAGTAATGACAGATGCTAATCAACGTATCAGTCAATGGATGGATAGTCAGTTCTAATCAAATCGTTAGCGCAGCAACGTTGTAAAAGACGATTCGAAAGTGTGTGATTCATATGAGCCAAGTGGGCGATGAGGGACACTAAGAGCAAAATCACTATTTCAAAAAAGGACGGTAGGACATGAAAACGACACCGCTACTTCGACGACAAAAAGGACGTAATGCGGGATATGTCAGACTAGACGGTCGCTGGGCTAGTTCACCCGACGGACATTACAATCGTTTGGATAATTTATTGTTAGAGACCATCCATCCTACGGGGTTGGCGCCCGGTGGATATCACGTCCCGGATCCATTCCAAGCTGGAAGTTTGGCTACTTTCTCCACGGCTTCCGGGCTTAGTGGGATTCCCCAAGTTTTGCCGTAGAACGGAGCCAGGTTGTGCCCGGTGGCTTGGGACATTCGGACTAGCCAGGCATCGCGTTTGGCCTGTTCTGCTTTGGGAAGTCGGGCTGGATTCTCGTCGTGATCCCGGCTATAGCTGGCAAGGACTTTTCGGTAGACATCCCATCCGAAGGCATGGCGGATTTGGAGATGCATGGCCAACTTATCGCCTGCGCCTCCTTCTGCGTAGGTTTTACCCTGGGCGAGAAACTTGGTTGCTTTTTCCGCTACTGCGTCAGCACTGGCGGTCCAAGTCCAGCCGCCTCGGAGCTGCATTCCGAGCTGATCGAAAGCGTGTGCTGAAAATAAATTGACGGTGACTTCAATCGATCCATCAAATGTGTAGGGGTTGTTCCAGCTCCAGGCTTTGTCGGGACGACGTTGGGCTTCGTGCCCCAGTTCGTGGAACCATCCCCAGTTACCGGTCGATTTCAATTTGGCGAGATCAACCACTCCGCGACACTGAGTCTGCGGGCCTTGAGTCGGGTAACCAGCATGAAAAAGGCCGGCGGAAATCTGGCAATCGACGTTGATGCGTTCCGGCATTCTCCGCATTTTTGTGTAGCCGCCCAGTTCGTCGTGTAATCCAACCACGCCATCCCAGTATTCCATGAGTGGTGCCGGATCGTCCAAATCTCGAATCCAATCTGCGGGAAACGATATCGCTACGTTCTGGCCCACAAATTCGGCGTATGGTGCCGGGTGTTTGCGCTGGGTGTTTTGCCAATTGTCCACCGTGGTATGGCCGCGGACGAAGGTGGGTGCAAGCAGCGCGTTCTCGAATTTCACGAGGAAGGGTGCGGCGTCTATTGGCTCACTGCCGGTGTCGATGTAGAGTGCCCCGCCGTAAGTGGCGGCCACTTCAGTACGAGCTTGGTTCACGGTAAAAACGCGGGCCGGGCTGCGTGGAGTACGCACCAGACTTTTATTGAGCGGGATGTTGTCCCGATGTCCAGAAATCTGAATTTTCAGCCCACGCTGCGTCCACTTCTCCGGTACTTCAACTACCACTACGTCGCCGGGGGCCGCATAGAATCCAGTTGAATGCATCCGCACCCGTCGCGGATTGATCTCCGCCGTGCCGGTAACCCGGGTCGCTTCCTCGGGTATCGATCCATAAATCGCCTGTGCGGCTCCGTGGGCGGGAACTTCGCCCGGTGGAAGTTTATGCAAATAATCCCCCGCAATTTTCAAAAGCTGTTTGCCGGTTTCGCTTTTGATAACATTGAGCTTCCCTTTCTCATCCCGTCCTAAAACTCGCTCCGAGTAACTCACCGCCGCTTTCTGCAAGGCCAATCGATGATCAGGGCTGAGCCGCCTCCACCCATCCCCGTTGATCGATTCCGATAACTTTGTCTGCTCTGCCGCATTCAATTTCCCGAACCGATCCACCAGAGCGGCTGGGTCCGCGTGAGCTATAGCAGACAGGTTGATTATGCTTAGGAAGGAGATGGCGGCAAACGCGGGGAGGAGGGCTTTCATTTCGAATTCCGGCTGGGTTGAACTGATTAATAGATAATCTAATATATTCTAGAGGCTGTAATTTTTACATATATGAATGTGTGCGGCAACACCTACACATAACGTTATTCCAGTGAAAATAAATCCTTCGTTCGACGGATGAAACTGGGCCATGATGGCTTGGATGGCGCGGGCAGACAGGATTTGGTGGGGACGGCTGCTATTCGGCTGACTCAGCCTGTTCACGAGCGGCGATAATCGCAGCTTTTAATTTCTCGGTCATGTCTAACTCCGCAGTTCTCATGCTGAGCCATCCGGCCTTGATGTTGACCGCCAGATACGCCTGCTCCGCATCGTCCAACGCGGCCTGCCACTGCTGCATGGCCATGTAGACCTTGGCGCGGCTACGCAGGTGCGGGACGGAGATTGTTTTCGCTGGCTTCTTATCAGGCATCGTCTCTATCTCCCCAACGGTGTTGGCAAAGTCGCCGAACGATTTCTCTGAATGTCATCGATGCTGCTTGGTGTATGCCCACTTAGTGTTAACTACTTAATTACCCTTGCGAATATTGATGAGAATTGAACATTCTTTAGTAGTTTGCGGTTCTAAAATACTAATCGAGTACTATAATCAGATCAGAAATATTATTGTGTGTTCATAGGTGCAAATATGGTTCGAATCGTAATGGTCGAAGACAATGAGCTAAATCGCGATATGCTCAGTCGCCGTCTAGCCCGTCGTGACTACGATGTAAAATGTGCGGTTGATGGAGAGCAGGGAGTTGCTTTGGTCAAGGAGGAACAACCGGAAATTGTGCTCATGGATGCAAGCCTGCCCGGTATTGATGGACTGGAAGCTACTAGACAACTAAAAGCTGATGATGCAACCGCAAGAATTCCAATTATTGTTTTATCGGCACATGCGATGGCCGAAGATCGTGAGAAAGCATTGTCTGCCGGTGCCGATGGCTTCAGTGTTAAGCCAATCAAATTCAATGAATTGATAGAGCTGATGGATAGCCTGCTCGGCTAACTGCTGTGCAAATTCTCGAACAGCCTATTTCGGCATCTTTTGAAAGCACCCCACCGATGAGCGAAGCGAACGATAGCCGCGGAAGTATTCTTGTCGTAGATGACAATGAAATGAATCGTGATATGCTGTCTCGCCGCTTGCAGCGTAATAATTATGATGTTGAAACGGCTACAGGGGGAAAAGAAGCACTCAACGTTATTAGTAAAGGTGAATACGATCTGATTCTGCTCGATATCACGATGCCCGAAGTTGATGGCTTTGAGGTTTTAGAGAAGGTGCGCCGAATTTATGATGCAACGGAACTGCCAATCATAATGGCGACGGCGAAGGCCGAGTCAGAAGATATCGTTAAATCTTTAGACATGGGAGCCAATGACTATATCACTAAGCCAATTGACTTTAAGGTAGCATTAGCTCGAGTTAACACACAAATACAACTCAAGGTATCAATGGACCGAGTGCGGTTGTTGGAAAGGTCATTAGACAAAAGAAATACTGAACTGCAGGCCGCTAATGATTATATGACACAGAGCTTAGAGTCGGCGGCACGCTTTCAACTTTCGTTGCTCCAGGAAACACCACCCGCTGTTGATGGCCTGAATATTGAGTGGATCTACTGCCCTTGTGATCAACTCGCTGGCGATAGTTACGGAGTGTACCAACTCCCGGACAAACGATTGCTTGTGTACCAACTTGATGTTACCGGTCATGGCGTGAAAGCAGCTTTGTTAGCGGTGACATTGCTTTACCTTTTGAATCCTGAGAATCCTGGAAACGTTGTACTCGATCCACTCAGTGGTGCCGTTGTCTCGCCCGCAAAAGTTGTTGCAGAGTTAAATGATAGATTTCAAATTAATGAAGAGTCCAATCAATTCTTTACCATGGTGTATGGAATCTATGATAGTGAACAACATGTTTTCACTTACGTAAACGCTGCTCATTCGACGCCAATTTTGATAGGAGCCAATACGGGTCTGGTGGACGAAGAATCTGATTTGCCAGTAGGCGTTATGCTTCAGGTGGAATTCAAAGAAAACCGGTTGGAAATACATGCTGGGCAGGCCATCGTTGTTTATTCCGATGGTATTATCGAAGCGATTCGCGATGAAGATGGTGAATTGTTCGGTGAAGAGCGACTTATCAAATTCCTTCAACAGGAATCGTCTACGGAAGCAGCGGAGATTTTACGATTGCTCGAACAGGAAGTCCGTGAATGGTGTGGGGATTCGGATATTCAGGACGATGTATCAGCACTACTGATTCAGCGGCGGTAAAAGTCACTCTTGGATTAGCTGCACTATAAAGTTGGGTTTGTAATGATGTTGTCGGTTATTCAGTTAGGGTTGTAGGGCGCACATGTTAGTTTGTGGTTTGTGGTTTGTGGTTTGACCGATAGACGAGATAAGAAATATTAGCATGGAATTGTGCTTGCTCGTAATGAGCAATTGACAAATACCTAAACCCGTAACTAGCAGTTCTTTATAGGTGGAATAGTAGAATGCGTCGATTTGCCCTTCTTTTACTCATTACGATCTTTTTTTCTGCCTCAACGTTGATGGCCGAGGATAAACTTTTTCCCTGGAATAAGACTCCGGATGAACAAGATGATTCGGGCTTGCTACGGCGAATCGATGATTGGCTGACTTATGGTGATCCAGAACGTTTGGCCGACCCTGATTCCACAGCGAGTCGTTTTCGTAACAACCTTCGTATGACCATTGATATCGCGGGTCGAGGAATTGTTCCACATAAGGGAGGTAATTCTGGGTCCGGATCAGTTGCCTTTATCGGTTTAGATATCCACAAGGTCTTCAGTGATGATCACGGTGACTATGCAACTTTGATTGCTCAGCCATATTTGACCAAGCTCAATAGCGTGAAGGGTCCTCACTTCTTTGAAGACAACAACGATTGGGAATTGGTCAATCGAATTATGAATATTAACTTCACTCGTATTTTTGACGAGCGGATGAACATTAAAGTAGGGCATTTTGAGATTCCTTACGGCCTTGAACAGCCGCTGAATACTAATGGTACGTTACGTGATATGACTCATCCACGAAACCTGGGTGTCAAAGCTGACTGGGGTGTTACTTTGAATGGAACATTGACCGACTATGAATATGAAGTCGGAGTAAGTCGTGGAACTGGTAATGAGTATTTCGATTCTGAAGACCCATACGTGATAGCAGGTCGTTTTGGTACGAAGCATGACGACAATTTAATTGTTGGTGTATCATTCCTGAAAGGATCTATTTGGAACCCCGGAGCTCTGAATGGCTACAAACGTGGTTTGGTGGATGCCTCTGGAGTGACTGGGAATGTAATTGATCGTGAGCGATACGGTCTAGATATCCAGTATCACTTCGAACGTCCCATGACACTTCTGGCTGAGTTCAACTACGGTAAAGATTTTAAACGTGGTGTATTTAACACAATGATGGAATTGGATTTCTATAATGCTTCCAAGAGTACCATGTGGTTTACGCAATGGAATTATTATTCGGAACAATATGATGCGGCCCTGGGAAGTTGGGAAGCACAGATTGACGGTTCGCTCGGTTGGCGTTGGACACCCAATAACAACTGGGCACTGAGTTTAATGTATGTGCAGGAAGTTTCAGCGAAGAAACTTAACGACGAAAGTGTGCGGCTTGGATCGAAATTTATTGCCCAATTACGTTACCGCTTCTAAAATAAAAAAGACAGGTCAAATTAGCCTTTAAAGTAGCAAGAGGATCCTTAAAATGAAACGACTCTTACTTATCAGCCTTACAGCATGTTTAACTGTTAGTTGTATCGCTCAATCCGCTCAGGCTCAGGCTTACTGTGCCTTGCGAGACCCGGTTCGTCAGATAGGTGAACTATATCCGGGACTCTCTTACTTATCGAATGTTGGAGTTGTTACGACGGAAACGCGTAAAGCAGTCGGTGCCCGACTGCCTTTTACACTGCACTTTAACGAGCTTGGTTCACATACGCTTTATACGGTAACCAAAGATGATACTACGGTTGGATATGTTCATGTGCGTCCTGAGATTACTCGCTGGGGAATTATAGAAATCACATGGAGTCTTGATGCGGATCTTCGCATAAAAGATTTTGCTTTCCAGCGTTGCCGCAATCGACGTCGTACGGTATTGGAAAGTGAGGATTTCAAGAAACAACTACGAGGGAAATCCTTTGACGAACTACTGCAATTGTTAGACAACAACGGAAAAGACATTAGTGCCAATGGCCTTAAAGTTAATTCAGTGGATCATGAATTTGCAGCAGCGATTGTACGCTGTGCTCTGAAAACAATTGCAGTCACAAAAATTGTCTGGAAAGATGAAGTAAGGACGGCAATGGTGTTACCTGCGGCAGGTGATCTCCGACAAGTTGCTGACGTTTACACGGTACGTGTAAGGCAGGCTTTAGAACGTACATTTATTGCTGACAACGCGGATATTGAACGTAAGACTGTTAAAGTGTTCCGAATTATTGATGACAGTAAAAAAAAAGATTCTTAATTGAAACACGCTGGTTGGCTGCAAAGCCAGAACCATTGGTTCGGTGGTATATTTCAGAAGGAATTATTATTCGAATTGGTGCCCCGAACGGATGGCCTAGTAATGAAGTCGCCGCGGCATTTGGCTTGATGAAAGGTAAAACACTAACCAAACTGTCAAATTGTAAGACAACCGTCGAATTGTCTGCATTGGAAGTGTTGTTGATTTGCCGGGAACTCGCTCAGGATCAATAAAAGCCGGATTGAGGAAAGCAAATGCGAATCGGTAGCTATCTAACTCTGATTATTTGCGCTTCATTGATCGGGGGCTTGGCTCTTGCCGGTTTTATTTTTTCCGAGCACCGGAAAAACAATGATCTTAGTCAGCTTGCATCCTCCGATAAGCTTATTCTAAAAGACATTTATCGACTTACGGATGGTGTTAGTGTTGTTCTTGTAAATACTGACCAAATCCTTGGAAATGATAATGAGTTTATTATTCCTTCAACAAGAAGTCAGTTCAATGCGTTAATTAGACTGTGCGATGACACGCTTTCAACTCTCCGTGACGCTCCAAAGACGAATCGTAATGAACAGAAGTTTTTTGATGATTTGCTTCAGTCTGCGATAGACGAAGAAGGAGCACTAAACGTTAAACTCGAGGATGATAGTTCAAAGTTCAAGCAAGTTGAATCCGAGGGCGCCAATCAATTAATTAATCAATCAGAACGTGTTCTAAGGTACAAGTTCGAAGTTGTAAAAGAGTCCCTGTTAGCCTTGCGTCTAGCTATAGAATCCGCGGAAAATTTAGCGATGAGGAATCCTCAAGATCGCTCCGCTAATTTAGATCAACTTTACGAACGCTCACTGACTAACTCCGATAATCTATTTTTTGCCACAGAGCAGTTGACTTATTTAGCAAATTTGATGACCGTACACTCTGAGTCCGTTTTGCAAATAAACATTGACAAAAGTAGACGCAACGTAATATGGAGCACGATTGGCTATTTATTTAGCCTGTTGGCTGTTTGGGGGTGGGGGCAAGCATCTATATCAAGGCCTTTACGAGCTTTAAATACGCTAGCGATGTTTGCATCGCAGGATGAGGCTGGACAATTTAAACTTATCGAACGTGGTCCTAAAGAAGTAGTGGAGTTGGAGAAAAGCGTGTATTTATTCGTTGCCTCCTTGGAAGACGCTCGTGATCAAGCGATTCAAGCAAGCAAAATGAAGGGCGAATTTCTGGCTAATATGAGTCATGAATTACGCACGCCGTTGAACGCTATCATTGGATATAGCGAAATGTTGATGGAGGATGCAGAAGACCTCGGTGAAGAAATGTTCGTCGACGATTTGCGGAAGATCGAAGGTGCCGGGAAACATCTGTTGGCATTGATTAGCGATATTCTGGACCTCTCTAAGATTGAAGCCGGGAAAATGGACGTCTATGAAGAGGAATTCTCGATTGCTGATTTGGTGAAGGATGTTGCATCGACAGTGGAAACCCTGATTAGTAAGAATTCAAATCACTTTACGGTTGAAATCTCTGAAGACATTGGCAGTATGCTGGCGGACGTGACGAAGATGCGACAAATCCTGTTTAATTTTATTAGTAATGCAGCAAAGTTTACCAAGCAGGGCCAGATTACCCTTAAGGTGCATAGGCAAGCCGCCGTTCCGTCAGACTGGATCCTGTTTTCGGTCGAGGATACAGGTATCGGTATGAGAACAGAACAGTTAAACAATCTTTTTGAAAAATTCACTCAGGCCGACAGCTCTACTACGCGAAAGTACGGAGGAACCGGGTTAGGCCTGGCACTGTGTTGGGAATTCTCTCACATGATGGGTGGAGAAGTAACGGCGGAGAGTGAACCTGACGTGGGATCAACCTTTACCGTGCGACTGCCGACTAAGATGGAGTCGCACAGTGATGATCAGGAAACCATTGCTGTTAAGCCATCCAATTCGGTGCTCTTGATCGACGATGATAAGACAGTACATGAACTGCTGCACCGAAGCCTAAGTAAGCTGGGCTTTGAGGTCGAGTCCGCCTATAGTGGCCGTGACGGAATCTACCAGGCAGAAAAACTCAATCCGGCTGCAATTATTCTCGACGTAATGATGCCTGGAATGGATGGTTGGGATGTACTACAGATTTTGAATGATCACGATGAGTTGTCTAAGATTCCAGTTATCATGCTCACCATGGCAGATGATAAGAAACGCGGTTATGCCATGGGGGTTGCCGGATACCTTCGCAAGCCTGCTAAGCGTGAAGAGCTTGTCATGCTTCTGGATAAATACGTCGACGCTAATCCTAAGCCGGATATATTAGTTGTCGAAGATGACCCTCACATGCGAGCGCTATTGAGACGAGAACTGGAAGCTCTGCAATGTTCGGTTCGTGAATCGGAAAATGGATTGCGTGCCATTGAAGAGTATGGCCAAAAGCGACCGGACCTTATCATTCTTGACTTGCTGATGCCGGAGATGGATGGCTTTGAGTTTGTTGAATACCTACGTGAACATCATGAGGAATGGACACCAATCGTCGTGATGACGGCCAAGGACGTAACCAATGAAGATCGCCAGCGTCTCAATGGTGCTGTCGAAATTCTTCTGACTAAAGATAAATTGCACGAAAAAAAGTTTGAGGGGATTGTCGAGTCGTTGCTCCTTGATTTGTAACATTCAGTGAATTAAGGCTAGAGCAGGATGGTCAACGGTAGACAACGTGTTGGAGGGGGCCAGGGGGCGTCAGGACATATCGGAGAAATCGCCGACACTAAAAAACCAGGCATTTTTCGTCACAGACTGCCTTGATCCCTCACAAGCGTTTTGTGCATGGGCCTAAGTGGGCGATGAGCTTGTTCGAAATGACATCCCGAAACGTGGGCCGATCATGGTTGCCTTCGTCGAAGCCGTTGAGCCTAAAACTCCCCAAGATCGGATTGTAATGGGAGCCCGACGACTTGGATGGCGCGGGCAGACAGGATTTGGTGGGGACGGCTGCTATTCGGCTGACTCAGCCTGTTCACGAGCGGCGATAATCGTAGCTTTTAATTTCTCGGTCATGTCTAACTCTGCAGTTCTCATACTGAGCCAGCCGGCCTTGATGTTGACCGCCAAATACGCCTGCTCCGCATCGTCCAACGCGGCCTGCCACTGCTGCATGGCCATGTAGACCTTGGCGCGGCTACGCAAGTGCGGGACGGAGATTGTTTTCGCTGGCTTCTTAACGGGCGTCGTGGGATCTACCACGGGGGCGAATGCAAAGGCCAAACGTTTGGCTTCGTCGAGATCACCGCGAGCGAGTGCAGCATCGACGGCCTTCTCATCATGCCATTCAATCACATTCTTGACCACATCGCCATGTTGGCTGCTCATCGTCATACCTGAAAGTGCGGCGGCGACACTGCCATCGGGCCGAAGAATTACAATATTGGGTCGTGTACCCTCCTCAAGAATCCCCAGTTCCTGCACGATCGAATTTTGCATCCCGCCGGGAACAATCACTATGGGATATTCCTCTGGGTTCTTACGCGCCTCCACTACCGTCTTCGTTGCCTCCACGTCGTCGTTGAGTACTGCGACGAACAAATTCACGTCGTCAAAGGGCCGTGTTTTGATATAGGCCATCTTCCCATGCATGACCGCACTACTTTGGACGTTTTGGATAAATGAAATCACGGTCCACTTTCCAGCGGATGACTCGGGAATTCGAATGGTGTTGCCATCGAGCGTCTTGAACTCAGCATTCAGACTACGCCTCGCATCTTCGGGCTGACCGGTCGCGAGGAAATGTCCCTGACGCCGTCCGTACGTCCAACCGGCTACGAAAGGTGGGTGGTACAGCCAATACCGTTGATAACGATCTAGGAGGAATGACGTGGCTGTCCACAACACAGGGTCACCAGAGTGTTTATCAAGAAAGGCACGACGATATTGCTCGTGCAAACCTCGATCGCCAACATCTAATGCTAGGACTGCAGCGGCGGCCAGCACATTGCCAGACGCCCGATCCCCACCGGCTTGCTCAATCATGTGGTTGATCACCGACGCCGGATTCGCGTTCGTCGCACGCAACTCGTGTTTCGCTAGGCAAAACCGCGCGACGACGTCAGTACCTTGTGGATAGCTCCCGGCAAGAGTAGCTTCAGCCGTTGCGACGGCAGTTTCCAGGTGAGCTTGATCCAAGCTCAGTTGCCACAACCCTAGCAGGGCGATAATGCGACGATTGCGTACGATCCACAGGTCCTCAGCGTCGGCGTGTTCAGCGATAGCCTGACGACACAGCACGTCGGCTTTCTCGAAGCCAATACGCACCTGATCCAGTGGTGCACGATAGCGCAGTGGCGTCTGAATAAAACATGCTTGAATTGAGGCCAAAACCTCTGCGGGGACGGAAGCATTAGTTCTAGTGAGGGAGGTAATAATTCCTGTTTCAATGCCGCCAACCGCTTTCCATTCAGGCGGCGCCGTGGGATCAAAATCCCCTGCAGGATTTACAATCAGGTATTCACCTGTAAACATCGACTGCAATTGGCCGGTATAGTGCGGCTTAGTCCAGACTCGGGCCAGCATCGACTGTAGGTTACGCTCGTAGCCGCGGCTGCGTCGTCCACCCGACATGAAAATTGCCGCGTAGCCGGTTGGGCTCACCGTGATGATACTTGGATCTCGCCGCGCGTATGTCTTATAAATCGCATGTTCTCGGCCGCCTGGCAATTTGAGAGCCGGCCAATCGAGTCCCAAATCACGGAGAATACTCTCCCCTGCATCAGGTAGACCATCTACGTTTAGGCTGATGAAGCGCATTCGTACGGCATCTGCGGGCGGTACTTTCTTCCAGGCAGCGGCCAGTTCTTCAAGGTCTGCCATTCCTTCTTCGTCCTTGGACCAGAAATAAAGCGCCGTTGTCGTACCAAGCGTGTCCATTGGGAATCGAATAGCTTTACCGTCCATCTGTTCAAAACGCCCGATGAACGGAGCGCCGAAGACCTGTCCCCCCAACTTGTCGCGTTGAAACTTGATCATTTCGGGATCACCGGGACAACGCTCGGCAATAACCTGACGCAAATGCCCAACAAGTCGAACGTCCCCGAACTCTAATGCCATCAGCATGGCGATGCGAATGACTTTGGTTTCCACCGCAGTGCCCTGATAGCGGGAGATCAATGGTCTTAGCGCATCGCCTCTGGCCTGAAGATTAGCGCCTTTCTTTGCGAGCTCAACCTGTGATAACAACAAGTCGGCATCTAGTCGAATGGCCGCGTATTCATTGGGTGCTGAAGCGAGTTGACGACAGATGGCCAATAAGACTGCACGGTTGGTCGTCGAATTCTCCAGTCCAAGCAAGGCTTGTTGTGCGCGGAACAGAATCCCCAGTACCTCATAGCGGTTTGGCGTGGTCTTGTGTGCAGCCAGCAGCGCATGCCCCTCGCGAAGTACCCGGTTGAGTTCCAACTTTTTTCGGGCGGACGATGCGGCCTTTACCGACTCACCCAGTTTCATTTCCAAGGCCGCAATTTCGTTCGGGGAGATCGTAGCATCTTCCAGAGCGCCAGTTGGAACCACACATAAACTTGCGGCGGCCAACACGACCGCAAGGCAACAATTTAGGAATTTACTGTGCATGGAGGTGTAAATTTTCATGGCAGAGTCGTCATTTCATCTCGTATTTACGTCTACGACTAACACACGTTCTACGACGAGTTATTTCATGGGTTTTAGCTGAAACTCTTTGATGCTGACACCACGGTTAGGTGCGCGAAGCGTGAACATAATTGAATTGCTGCCTGCGCGTAGTTCGATTATTTCCGGGTCAGTCTGTTTCCACAGCCCTTTAGTGTAAGGCAGCGTTAGATTGAGGAGTGTCCGCCGGTTGAGTCTGAGAATAACTGTCTGCTGAACAGAGACCGTGGCGACTTTTGCGGTAATTTCATATTTTCCCGCGGCGGGAACTTGCACTGTATATCGCAGGATCTCCGGTCGGGTGCCCAGACGTTGGTAGTGGAGTTGCATACCTTCATCTCCCCAACTCCTCAGAAACGCGATTTTATCAGTGTTGTTTAGTGGGAAAGTACAAGCGACTGCGGGGACGGTGATGATCCCGTCTCCATCAACGACAATCTTCTTGTCTTCTGCGGGGATCTTTATTGCTGCAGATTTCTCGTCACCGAGTAACTCGTCTGACTCACCAAGCTTCATTCCGCCGGCCAACTCAACTGTTTCGACTTTTGCATCTTCAACAATCGCGAGTTTCTTATAGAAGGCCAAACCGTCCCAGAAGCCACCACCTTTGCCATATTGGCGAATGCTGACATCCTCTTCACCCAACGCATCGCCGATCCACTTAGCTCGCAGTACTTGCATATACGCGTTTTCGTGCTCCCGTGCTTGTGAATCCAGCAGGAAATCCATCCCGCCCTGCGGACCGCACCAGGCCGACGACCACCAGGCGCCAAAGCAGATGGCCCAGCCGTCGGGTGTCCAACGACTCATTGCCGCGTGCCCGGTTTGAGTCGAACGACGAGCGGGGATTCCAAAAGCTCGAGTCAGTGTGCGGCCGTAAAACGCGCGTGGTCCGCACTTGCCTCCGCTGGCGACTATCTGTTGAGTTCTGGTGCCCAGCGCATCGTCGAATTTAGGAGTTTGATAGGGGACATCACTTTTGACGAAACGCGTGTACCGCCACTTCTGATCGTCATTGGCGATATGGTCGGGACGATAGGTTCGCAGCATTTCTCGCGTCCAAGCGAGTTCCTGATTACTGTAAGGATCACTGGTGATAAACCGGCATTCCCAAGCATTCATGTCTTTGAAGGCTGGGTCTAGTTCCCCAGCGAGAAAGGCTTTTTCATAGTGGAGATAACGCGCGACCTGACCATCAGGCGTTTGATGGTCAGTGTATACAATCCCGTAAACGCCTCCTTTTTCGTTACCCTCTAACCATGGCTGATGGAGCGCCGTGCCCAACGCTAGTCGCTGGAGGATTCCCGGTTTATCGGCCCGCTCGCTTGCTGCGCGGATCGCGGCGTAGGTCTGCAGTGCTTCTCCGTACTCCCCACCGTTGGCGCCGCCAGCAATGAGCACTTGTAGCATGAGTTCTTCGTCGGCGAACAGTTCCTGTAGCAAGGCCCTTTCGGTATCACCTTGCTGAGCGAATTCGGCTAGGCCACGTGGCGTTCCATGCCGGATGATCGCCGCTTTCATGAATTTTGAATCCAATTCGCCGTCAGCGAGTAGTGAATCTACATCGGCGAATAAGGCTCGAGCGGCGGTGAACGCTTTAAGCTCGGCCTCAGTCTTAGCCGTCGCGTAAGCCTTATAGGCTTCTGGTGAAGATCCTTCTCCGGGAGCGGTTAGGCCTGCCAGTTTGGCTCTGGCGCTGATGAAAGTCGCTATTTTCTGTTCGGCCAAGTCGGGTAATTTCGCCGAGACTTCATTCCGTATCGAATCCAATATCTGGGCGTAATGGACTTCAATCGTTTTACCCTGTTCGGTAAGCGCAGGAGCTTTGTCTTGTTGCGCGGTCAAAATATTGCACAATCCCACCAGGACCGCAAAAACCACGAGCCGAGTTTTAGTTATATAAGTTGCATACATTTTGATGAGTAATCTCCTTAATGTTCTTTCGGCGACTTAGCTTCTATTCTACCGAGCAATTCTATACATTTCGCCGCAAAACGTGCTCCCAGCGTAGGATATTTGTCCTGCGGGAAGTGCACGCCGGCGTCCGGGCTGCTGAAGTCATCGGTATCGATCCAATCGCCATTTGGGGCGTCATTTGCCAATTTAACCTGTACGTCTCGAACCTGTCGCCAAAACGCGGACGCAGGTCCGTTTAGAGGAGCGTCATTGATACGTCCAATCACGAACCCGATTTCTTTCCGTTGTAGATCAGTTTTTAGTCGCCCCCACAACCTCAAGAAACTTTCCTCGTAAACGGCTCCCAAACCGCGCATTCCATCCGACTCGCCCTGCATCCAAATGAACGTGATTGTATCGTGTGACTTCCCATCGCAGGCTTGGCGGACTAGTTCTAGCAATGGCCCGTAGACTTCGCCGTGCTGTTGTTTTGTCCGTTCCGAGGGCGGACCCTTGCCGGGAAACCGGTAGTCCTTTGGAAATCGATAGTCTTTGTCCCAGAAGCGAATACCACGTCCCGACTTGCTATGATGGACCACCGTCACGTTATCCTTGCCAAAGTGATCCTCTACGACGCGACTAAATCCTGACTTTAGTCCACCCGTCATATTTGACTGACCAGAAAGAATGAACAGATGAGTCTTAGGTTGATCGAAAGCCATTCCCTTTGCTGAAAATAGAATCACGGCCGCCATGCTCAAAAACACTCTTACGACAAGCGTAGCTGCGATCGCCACTGCACGTGGCGCGTTGGACCGTATGTCATGCAAGACAATCTCAGATTCCTTGGTTCTATTCATTTGTTTACCTTTTTATGCCTATCTCTGATAAACGGGAATGTACCGGTACGGCGTCCCGAGTATGATAATCGCCATGGGCGTCTTGTGTGGATAGTCTGCTTCCTTTTCTTGCCACGAGCCGTTGGGCTGTTGCAATGCAATTAAGGCGTCTCGTATTTTTGGATACCAGTTTGCGTAGCGTTCATCGCCTGCTTGTACCATCGCCTGCATCGCATAGTAGTGCGAGTAATAGAAATGGCCGTTGTCCTTTCTGGAGAACACCTGCGGATTATTTTCGAGGGAACTGAGTGCCGCCTCAACCCATTCGGTATCGCGGTTTCCGGCGAGTTGTGCAGCATAAACCCCTCCAGCCGTACAGGCGACCGTGTACCCTTTACCTTGATAACCGAAGCCACCAGTCCTTTCGTCCCAGACCTGGTCTCGCAAGTAATTTGTAACCCGATCAATCGTCTCGCTGGGAACCAATACTCCTGCTTCGCGAGCTGAGGCGAGGGACACAAACACCATCGCGGTCACCGAGGTGTCTTGCCCCGAGTCGGGTCGGGGTGCGTAACGCCAACCGCCGAGCGGGCTTTGTGAACGCAGGATGATTTGCACCGTGCGTTCCAGCGCCTGCTGAATCGCCTTGTTGTCAGCGGGATCTTTGGTCATTCCCCAGAGTTCGGACATGGCGATGGTGAACAGTCCAATTTCATACATCTTCACTCCCATAGCGCCTGTTGGCGAATCCTGAGACCTCTTCAGCAAGTAGTTCTTCGCGCGTTCCAATGCTGCGCCGTGCCGACCGAAGCCGGGGAAGTGTCCTTTTACCATGAAGGCCATAAGACCGAGGCTGGTACCTGCGATTGCGTAATCACCGTTGTCGGACGACCATGAACCATCCGTATTCTGGTTAGATAAGAGTGACTGCAGACCGCGTTCAATAGCCTTTTCAGCTTCCTCCGTGAGCTCCGGCGCCTCGGCCTGAGCCACGTCTGGTTCTTCCACCGAGGTGGGTTGAGCTAATAGCGACAGCGTGAGCAGGCCCGCCAGCGTTAAGGCCATGCTAAACACCGTGCGAAAATATTTGTAGCTTGTGATCCCGGTCATTTAGCAACCCTCTCATAGTAGTTCTTCAAGAGACCGCGATATTCTAGCGGTAATTCGCGAGCGAAATTCTGGTTCAACGATGCGCGGTTACGGTCGCCGAGGACTTTCCACTCGGTGCGACTGTCCTTGGGTGTCGCGCCACTGACGAAGTCTGAGATAAAGCCAGCGGAAAAGGCGGACTCGCTGTCCGATCCTTCGCCGTCATCCGTCGCCAGGCCTTCACTGTCCACGGTAGGTGCCAACGCAGTATTCAGGAACAACGCCTGCTGGACAATATAGTGTCTTAGCTTTTCATCTGCGGTATTCTGCGTATGTTTGAGCAACTCACGATCGGAGGACTTAAAGGCAGCAACTGCCTCGAAAAGTGATTTACTTGCGTCAACAAGTAAGTCGTGGGAGTCACCCGCCTGAGCGATCTGCTCGCAACGTATCGCTAAAGCTTGCTGCTGAATAGACAACGCCGCCAGATCTTGTTCAGCGGCAATCTGTGTATTGCGGAACAATGTCTTGTGATCGCTTGCTAAGGCGAGCACATCGATCAGTCGGACGAGTTCATGCTCGGTCTGCACAATCACCTCAACCCTCGGTAGGCCATGCAGCATACTGATTACTACCGACAGCGCTGCAGTGTTCTCTCTCAGCGCCAGTTCGGCAAACACCATCTCATCGTAAGCCGTTTGCGTATTGCCGGATTCTAAATGTTCTTGAACGCTAGTTATGTATTCAACAGGTATTTTGAACTCGGACATTCCTGTGGCGAGCGTGAGTTGTTGAGCATAAGCGTTTACACTGGCGAAAAGTTCAGCCTGCTCCTTTGCCAGAGCTGTCGTATCGTATTGATCGGAAGTCACTCGGTTCCTCAACTCTCGCTGGCGATATCGAAGCAGAGCCGAATCCGAAGACGCCGCATGCAGGAACTCTATAATTTCAGCGACGTAGCCCGTCTGAGTTTGGATTTTACCGACGAGCATTTGCACCTCCGCCAGTGACTCGGCCGCAACGTCTTGAGCATCGATCGCGTCTAGTTTGTCTCCAATCTCCAGTGAACTCATCGCGTCTTCAAAATCAGCCTTGGCGAAGGCTAGTGGCGTGCCGACATCCAATCTAGCGGCTACCATATCAAGCAAAGGTGCAACCTCCTCCATGCAGTGGTGCATGTTTCGGAACTGCGGCATCAACTTCAGCGCCGCCTCTATGTCACTCGCCTCCGTTGCAGCTAACAGGTCACGTTGTTCAGTAACAATATCCGCCATGTAGCCATTGGCAAAGCCAACCGCCCGCTGGAACAGTAACAAGTCCTGCAGCAGGCTCAGTCGCTTGTGCTGTGCGGTGACCATGACGTACGCCTCGGACAAAGCATCTGCCGCTTGCCCTTGGTGCTCAATCGCGTCATCTACTGAGTTAGCTTTAAGAGGCTGCGCGCCCTCGTTCAGTGATTGCGTTGCCTGCTCAAGTCGGCTAAGTAACGGTGGCAGGTCGCGGTCAGGTTCCGCCGCGTTCTGTTCCACGAGGTCTTGCACGAACTGATCAATTTCGCTGGCGAGGATAAGCTGTGGCGCTGCCAGAGAGTCGATCTGCTGCTCTTTTGACGCTGCGATATCAGTTTTATCCAGCAACCCTACCACTTTAGCTTCGTATTCTTCGATCCGTGACAGACGTTCGCTTGTCGCCGCCACCAGCGTCCCCAGTCCTTGTGTTTGCAGTCCCGTTTCGACAGACCACCGCTCCACAATATCCGTTAACTTGATCAGTGCACTTTCCGCCTTGTGCTGCTCGGAACTAGCCAATTCCTGATTGTTGTTGCCCAGTTGCGATAGTGCATTTACCATCGCGAGATCTACCTCCGCCATTAATTTCTCTACGGGTGGCACTTTGGGGGGAGATTGATCAAACAGCCGGCTTCGAGCCGGTGGGACTGTCGACAACAATAAGGTCAGCAGTTTCTTCCTGAGAACGTTTTGTTGATCCTCGAACGATTTCCGCTGCGCCTTAAACGTCCCAGCTGCCGCCGTAGAGACACTAGCGCTGAGACTCGCCTGAGCCTCAGCAAGTGACTGCAATGCATTTCGAGTCTTTATCAGTGTGGAATAAGCACCACTGAGTCTCACGCTGAATTCCGCATCCAACAATATTCTCGCCGAGTTCTTCTGGAGGTTGTTAGTTTGAGCTGTATTACCGCCGCGGATCGACGCGCTTGCCTGGTGCATGGTGGCTTCTATTTGAGCGTTGCGAAGGTCTTTAGTGCTGCGTGTTAACCGCAGGACCGCCAACGGCCGTTTGTCGTAACGCATGCCGTCTTGAATATCCGAGATTAATCGGTCAGTCCACGAGGCGAGATCGCCCTGCTTGCTTGCCAACGCCTCCCGGCTGACCCCCGAATAATTCACTGCCGTGCGCCAGCGCACGGACGCCTGTATCTGTGCGAGCATATGCGTTTCCCTGGCAAAAACTTCCTGGGCAGAATCGATATCGCGCAACAAGACTAGGCGGGCGAGTTCACGGGCGGCCGTATTGACGACGCTCGCGGCATCCGCGGGATGCCGAGCATTGGACGTGATATTCTCGTCACCAACCTGCGTTCGTAGCAATTGCGCCGCTCTGGAAATGTGATTTTCGGCAATCGTTAACAGCGCCGAGCGCACTTCGGTGAGGGATTCCCCCTGCGGGGCGTCAGACACGTTGTTGGCTGCCAGATCGTCGAGCAACACCCGTATTTGATCAGCAAGATCGTTGAGCTGTTTACGGATCATTTCTTGACGAATCGCTTCCAGTTGACAAGATTGCATAAAGCTGTCTTTTCGTGGATTCAGATTTCGGACGATCTCGTGCGACGAGCGTTCTTGTCGGTAAATTGTTCGTACGAGCGACAACAGACGATTCTTTTTATCTTCAATTTGTTTGAGATATTCCTCTTTCGACAGAAAGGTGATGCGCCGGGTCTCGGAACGTGCAATCTGCGGCCCGTCCGGACCCGGATAACGGTCGCTGACCTCGACCCGGAACGAGACAGTATCGCCGATTGCGAGGTCGGACATAGCGGTGCGGTAATCCCAGTCGATAATCTGAGCCCCGTTGCCGTTTGCAACCGTGGACGGAATATCGACGAATTCGTCGGGTCGTCGATTTACACGATAGGCTATCTTTGCGGCCGCGATGCTGTGGTCATCGTGCGCGCGTATCGCTAATTCCAGCGGGCGGCCGAGCATCGCGATCAGATTGGAAGATGGCGAGGTGAGTTCTACCTGGGGCGATTGATCCCCATCCACCTGCAGATAATATCGTGAACTTTCGAACTCAAATCCATGCTGCTTTTCGATCCACGAGAAGCTATAGCCACGGGAATCCGAAGTCATCGCCGTGAACACTACTCGACGGCCATCCTTACTTAATTGTAGTTTGACCGGCTGCTCGCCGTCTCGAATAAAACTCGCCTCCCTGACCGGTCGATCGAGTGTAATTTCCCACTTGAGCGATGTGCGTTCTGGTACGGTCAAGGTTAACGCCTCGACAGTCTCCGTTTGGCGCTGGAGGTAGGTAGGGAACTCCAGTTCGACCTGCACATTTTCTATCTGAGGGCCCGAAATCACTCTGATCGTGTTAACGGCGCTACGGGCATCGCCTGCCTCAATTTGATAGGTGAAGTCACGAGAAGTCGTAGCGATCGTGTACTCGCAAACGTCATCCTTGATATTCAAGACTATTTCCCGAGGCCGTCCCTGGCCTGTGCGTAAAAGTAGTTTCGCCGTCTCAGGAACCACACCCGAAACGCGAACTTTGATCTGCACACTCGTACCCTGTTTCACCACGAGGTCGCCATAAGCAACATCGAGCTGAGTATAGGTAGGATACTGAACAGCGAGCCAGGGTGTAAAAATACGACTAAGACCCGCGGTCAGAAAACGACCGTTGACCGCGCCAAAGACGCCAATCGATCCGCACAACAACAATAGGATAGCCGCGGGGCGAGAAAGCACTCCAAATGGCACCGCTTCATCCGCGCGCAATTGCTCGGCCGCCTCATTCGCCTGGAAAATCGTCTTTTCCCGCATTGATTCAGATGTCCCAGCGACTGTTTGTTTATCTCGAAGTTGCACTGCTGAGACCAGCAAACTTTCGAGCCCGCCGTGGTGACTCTCCAACCTCAGTGCCGTGCGTGTTGCATCGAAGCCACGGAGATTTCGCCAGCCAGACTTCCAAGCGGCATACAAGGAAATGGACAGCAGCGCGATCAGGACGGCGGCCCGACCCACAGCAGGAATGTCAATCAACCAATCGATCGCAACAGCAACGATAAATATTAGGCCCACCCAACGACCAAGACGCAGCAAGCCGCTCGCCAGATGCAGCATCTGACTTCGTTGCCACACGGACTTGATGCGAGAATCAAGGTGCTCGAGTTGAATGGGTTTAGTTACAGTACTCATGATTTGGTCAACTGTCGTTCGTTATGTCGATTGTCATCGATCAAGTGTTGAATTAAACCTTTGAAAGCTTAACGCAAACAATGTTCTCACGGCAGATCATTTCTCCTTCGCAAAATCCACTCCAGACCCACGAGTCCAATGATCGCAAAGGCCATCCAGCCGTTATCCCACAGAGGCCGTTCTGAGCGAACCGTGGTCGTAATCGGTTGATTATCCACTAAGGACTCGAGTTTTGAAAACTCACTCATATTCAGGCACGCTCCGCCCGTCAGATCTGCAATGCGTTTCAGTGTGTCGATGCGGACATTGGGGTCGGTCAGTTCCTTGTTAACAACGGCCACCTGGAATTCCGTCGTGTTGGAGATGGGTTGATCGTTTTCGTTAGACTCGATTCGATAGCGGCCGGGTGAAGGTGGTGTAAAGTAGCCTTCATAGAGTCCCGGGTGGGATCGGTCGGGTCGCAGGCTGACCGTCTCGCTGGAATTCCCATTGCCAAGTCCGCTTACGATAACATCAAAACGTGGCTGTATAACTGGCTCAAAGTCGTCGTCGAGCACATGCGCGTAAACTCGGCACTGACTGCCAACTGGGTAGATAGCCCGATCCGTTTCTAGGCGGATGCGTTTGTGTTCGCCCATCAAACGAGACAAGGTCATAAACTGAATACATTGAGACCAGAGTCGCCAATGATACTTATCGCCAGTCTTGAAGCGAAGTCGCCAGAGGCGGTCTGTAGCTATCGACATGCACTTGCCCGTTCCGTAACGCTGCCAGGCAACTAGTGGGAATTGTTGGGCACGCGAACCGCTGTCGGAAAGCGTTGCCAAGACGGTCGCCCCAGGCTTGGCTTCCAGCAGAGGCGGTAAATGATCAAGCGGGGAGACGCGACTCCAGATACGATCATTCGCTGCTAGATCGTTTTCCAGTGTCATGACGAGACTGCTACGACCTGCGGGCGTCAGCACCGGGTACACCGACTCCGCCACCTCTTCCCATGGACTGTCAGGATCAATACGAACAGGAAGCATCGTCTCGACCGGTGTCCCAGTGTAAGAGTTGGGCGAGTGCATGGGGCCGCACAGCATCAATAGTGACGCCCCGCGATCACGAACCAGCTCATTGAGCAGTCGCAGTTCGTCATCATTAAAGAACGCCGCATCAACATCGCCTAAGATAATCAGGTCGTATTGAAATGCCTCTTCACGTTGGTTTGGAAATCTCTCGATATGTTCGGACGAGTTTCTAGCGACTTCGGGCCCGGCGTTAGAAGCGATGAAGGTAGCGTTGATTCTCGGATCGCGTTTTAGAATCGCACGTAAGTACCGGTATTCCCAGCGGGCATTGCCTTCGATGTAAAGCACGTTGACCTTTTCATTCACAATCCTGATGCTTCGATCGATTCGATTGTTACTCGAGGAAACCTCATCATCAAACGGGTCGACGACAACCGCTATCTGCGCCGCACCTTTCTCGTAAATGTCCACGCGAAAGTCGATGTCCTGGAATTGCAAGCCACCATCCAATTGAACTGTGCGTTGCGAAACTCGACGCCCGTTAAGCAATACGCTCATGCGAGCCATTCGCTTTTCGTAGCCCTTGGACTGGAGTTGGATTCGGACCGGCACTCGATCGCCCGAATACGCCACTTCTTGCATCACGATATTGCGAATGGAAATGTCGTCAGGTTCGGCCAGGCCAATTGGAATCGTGTAGACAGGTATACCACGCGTACCGAGGTCGCGGAGGATGGATTTTGTGTGGAGTGAACCAGCGTTGTCGATACCATCGGTTAAAAGTACAATTCCCGCCGGTGGAACTCCACCCGAGTTGGTAACAGACTCGAGAGCCTTGGCAATCGCAGTTTCGGTCTCAGTGGCTCGTAGCCCAGAAGCTACCTTCACGGTCAACACTCCGTCGTCGCTAAGCATGCGGGTCGTCTTCCCAAAGGTGTGATAGCTGACGTCGACGTGCTCGTCCAGCAACGCTAGGGTCGATCGAGCTGATCGCGACAACAGGCTGGTTGCCAAGTCCAGACGCGACGAGGTGGCGATTGCTTGACGCTGCTTAACACCAAGACCCAACGCTGCCTGCTCCGCGTCAGATTCTGTATCAGTGAGCAAGTCGAGTGCAGCGGCAGCTTCGAGAAGGTCTTTAGCACTCTTCCGCTGGTCCTTCATCGCCATGCTCTCTGAGATATCAACGAGCACCGGCAGACCGCGCTGCTGTGTATTAGTTTGGCGAACGACTGCCATCGGCTCTAGAAGAGTGACGCAGACAAGGGCGAGTACGACTAACCTGAGGACACCCAAAAAAACACGTTGCCATGGCTGGAGGCCCGACGAGCGACGGTAGAGATAAACACTGAGCACTATCAACGCGATGAGTATTGCAATCATGACCGGTGTCGGTAGCGGACGCGCAAGGAAGATCTCTTCAATTTGAACACTATTGGAGGTCAACTCAGACATCTTGCCTCACCTCCGTGCTCTCAGTCGACTGCGAACGAGACAATTGTTTACTGAGTAGTCGATCTGCAAACAAGCTTTCAGCAATTAGAAATGTCAGTCCCAGCAGCATGAAGAATCGCCATGAAGACTGCCCCGTGCGTTCGGCTTCAATTGCAGACAGTAACTCTGTTTCGGTAGTCACGATCGTGATACCCGTATCGTCAAAAACTGTTCTTAATTCCGTTTCGGGCAAGCAAGCAACGTCTGACTCTCTGGTATCGACATTTACGGCGATCGGCACGCCTGGTGCCTGCACGCTGACACGAGCCACATAGAATCCAGCTTCTTGTGCATTTTCGAGCATCGCCACATACTGGCTGCGATACTCCCGCACCGGCACGTCAATTGTATTTTTGGACGGGGTGTCGAATACCGCATCGCTGGCATTGGGCTGCTCAGTATACGAAAGCGACAAAGAATCGCCGACAACCCGCGGTTGTTCAAACTCGCGTCCCACGAGGTACGTCACAACCTGTTGCATGAGCATAGGAAAGACCGGCGTCAGCGCCATGTTGTTCCAAGTGGCGTCTGCTGAAGTAGTGAACATAACGACATGGCCGCGACCAAGGGAGTGTTCGATAAGAATGGGGGATTCGCTTCCCGCCACGTTTAGCACCGTAACACTTGTCGCGGCCGGTTGCACCTTTAGATGTTTCACAAAACGGGTTTCACTTAAAAGGTCTGCGGGAAGCGATTGTAACGGCCGGCACAAGAGGTGATCGGGCATGTTGGGATCGAGCGGTTTGCCGGCCCCAATCGCATCGCTATTGTCGACCACCTGCTCGATTACAGCAGGGAGTAGCGGAGTTGCAACAGCGCCGTCCGCCTCGTTCGCACTCTCGGATCGCTTATTCCATTCGGCTATCTTGACCTGATCACCAGCAAACCAAACCAGACCATTGCCTTTCCGCACAAAACGTGAAAGTTGCTGGGCTTGGACGGGTGTGATTTCCGGTACGTTCGCCATTACCACAACATCGACGTACTCAAGGTCTTCACCCGGAAATGCGAGCCAGGGAACGCTGCGTACTATGTAGTCCTTGTCTTCCGCCCCTTCGTTGCGAGCCAGTAGTGCCGAGATGATCAATCGCCCCGCGTCGCCAGACGAACCATCGACGCACAAGACGGAAACACGGTCTCGGACCACAGCCACGACTCGCCGCACGTTGTCCGTCGGCAGCGAGTCACCGGTGACCTCGGCGGTAATACGAGTGGCCCCAGCGTTGTGAAAAGGGACAAAAAGAGAAACTGTCTCGGATGCGCCTGGATGAACAAGAGAAATTCTTTTGCTGTCGATCTGTACACCATCGACTCGGCACTGAACTTCAACATCGGAAACTGGATTAGTGCCGTAATTACGAACCGTAGCCCGGTAGCGTGCAACCGTGCCCTTGCGGAGTGTTCCGGAAACCAAACTTAGGTCTGTGACAGCCAAGTTGTCTTCTGAACCTGAAACGGGAACCAGAAAAACGCTCGCCGCCCCGTCCAACTCCTGCAGGGTCTCACGAAGTCGCTCGGAACGAGGCTGCCAATCGTGTGACTGAATGTCTGAAACGATGTAGATTTCCTTTTGGTGGGCAATCATATCCTCAGCGAGCTCGTGCAAACGCTTTGGTACGCTGTCCAAGTCCAACGACTCGGCTGACACCCGCTGCTTCTGCAGGATGTCGTGGAACTTTTCTGATTCGTACGCCATGTTTCGTATGACAACCCTGTGTTCTCCACCGAGTAAGACAAGAGTAACCGGATCACCTGTGTGGATACGGGCGCTGATGACATCAATCTGTTCCAAGGCACGCTCAAAGCGTGTGGATTGGCCATCGCTATGCTGCATACTGAACGAGGCATCCAACGCGATAACCACTCCAGCTCTTCGCTCACCAGGCAACCACGACCCATCCGAATCGTTCGTAGCAGGTCGTGACAGGGCGAGCGCCAACAGCAGCACGGCCGAACAACGAAGCAACAGCAGCAGCAAGTCGCGAAGACGCAGTTGCCTAGATCGAACGCGCACGCTGCGATTCAGGAACTGCATGGCAGCCCAAGGAGTGTGCTGAACGCGATAGCGGTTTAACAGGTGAGCCAGAATCGGCAACGCCACACCTAAACCCGCGAGCAATAGCAGTGGATTGAGAAAGGTCATCCCCTGCCTCCATTTAACATTGCCTGGCGTTTGACAACGAACTCGCTGAGGACGTCATCGAGTGGAAGGGCGGTATTGACGGTCGTGTAATCGATCTGACTCGACACGCATCCGGCGCGGAGCGCCTCCATATATTCATTGAAGTTAGTTAGGTATTCTTCTCGAATCCGCTCGGCTTGTGTGGTCAGCGGCTCCTCTTCTTCGAGTCCCTCGAAACACCAAGCGCCCTTGAAGGGGAATTCCAATTCGTGCGTATCCAGTGTGTGTAAAACGACAACGTCATGCCCGTTGAATCGAAGGTGGTCGAGCCCAGCCAGAATATCGTCGACGTCGGAAAACAAATCGGAGATGAGCACAACCAGCGAACGCCGTTTTATCATCAGTGCTATGTCGTGTAACTGCTTTGCGATGCTGGTTCGTGGAGTTGGCTTGACATCTCGCAACAGCCGATCGATCTCCATGATGATGCCCATCGAGGAGCGGGGCGGCAGATATGCGCGAACCTCAGAGTCAAATATGGACAACCCGACGGAATCACGCTGCCTAAGTACCAGGTATGCCAGCGAAGCTGCGAGATATTTCGCGTACTCTAACTTGCTGACCTTTCCCGAGGCGTAGTTCATGGAGGAACTGGCATCGATCAGAATGTAACAGTCGAAGTTAGTCTCGGCTTCGTATAGTTTGGTGTAGTAGCGATCGGTACGACCGTATACTCGCCAGTCGATGGTACGGATGGCGTCACCCGGTACATATTGGCGGTGGTGAGCAAATTCCGTGCTGAAGCCTCGCAGTGGGCTGCGATGAGTTCCCACTCGCAAGCCCTCAACGATCTCGCGGGCCACGAGCTCTAACCCACCGAGTCTCTGCAACACCTCAGGGTCGAGGTAGTTGGTTTGTGGTAAGTGCTCTGACATACGCTCAGCCTAATTCACGCGCGAGTAGTTTTTCGTCTGACGGAATCTCGTCCAAGAGTTTTTCGATCAGTGCATCCGCGGTCATGCCCTCCGAACGCGCTGCGAAGCTGGGAATAATACGATGCCGCAGGACCGGTAGACATAATGCTTTAATGTCTTCAACGGAAACATGAGTTCTCCCGCGGAGGGCTGCACGAGCTTTGCCAGCAAGAATCAAGTTCAGTGATGCTCGCGGTCCTGCCCCCCAAGCCAACAGATTCTTGACAAACTCGGGAGCGTCCGGTTCGTCCGGACGGGTGGCGCGAACCAATGCCGCGGCGTATTGAAATACGTGGTCAGCCACTGGAATTCGCCGCACCACATGCTGTAATTCGAGGATCGTGGCAGCATCGACCACTTCGCTGAGCACCGGCTCATCGTCACTGGTCACACTACGCATGATGTCCAGTTCTTCGGCTTTACTCGGATATTTGACCATGATATTGAACAGAAACCGGTCGAGTTGGGCCTCCGGTAGCGGATACGTGCCCTCTTGTTCGATCGGGTTCTGAGTCGCCAGAACAAAGAACGGCTGATCGAGCTTATAATCCACTCCGCCTGACGAGACGCGTTTCTCCTGCATTGCCTCTAGCAGTGCGGCTTGCGTCTTAGGCGGTGTACGGTTGATCTCGTCGGCCAATAATAAGTTCGTAAACACGGGTCCCTTTTGGAATTTGAACCGTCGCTCTTGCGTCTCGGGGTCTTGCTGCAACAATTCTGTACCCGTGATGTCGGAGGGCATCAAGTCCGGGGTGAACTGAATCCGCTTGAAGTCAAGAGACATCGATTTTGCGAGTGAGCTGACAAGCAGCGTCTTAGCCAGCCCGGGAACCCCTACTAGCAGGCAATGTCCACGAGCAAAGATCGCGATCATCAGCTCGTCGATAACGTCGTCCATTCCTACAATAGTTTTGCGCAATTCTTTGACGATTGAATCCCGCACCTGGCCGATTTGTTCGACGCACTGAATGTCATCTGCTTCTGTCATTGAGTGTTTCCATTTCTGAATTTGTGATGAGGGCAACCAATGCTGGCAAAGCAACATCGATCGAACCGAGAGTATAGGTTAATGGTGGGGCCAGGGGGTATGGTGCGTCTTGACAACCAAGAGTGGTTTGCTTGGATGAGTTTCTACACTATGGATGCAGGTCGATTTAGTTGGCTTGCACAAGCGTCGGAGCGGGTAATTGTAGCAGGTTCAAATGAGTTGTTTAGTAGGGGAACCACGCGATCTAATATTGACAATCAGGCGAATGCTGTCCATCTTTTTGCGATGGCCCGCAAACAACACAGATAGATCACGGACGATCATTTAAAGGCTGGTTGCGGGGTGGAACCGGGCTGAGAAGCAGTTGGTGGCAGATTCGTCACTCCTAGATCATCATGCTCCGTCAGCAGAATCCTCGACCCGACAATCAATGCAGCAATTCACTACAAACTGTATAATATAAAATCTCGATAGTCTCCTTTGCTGTCTTACTAGTCGTGCCGTGCGATGATTTAAGGGAAGACTGATAGGATTTTAAAACGTAATGAATTCCCCAACTTTAGGTGATAGAAAAGCGGCAACCCGAAAAGGTCCTCAACAGTCATTGCTGACCACGTTATTGGTGGCCAGTTTCTTGGCGATATTTGCTGTGAGTGTTGTCCCAGCCGGTGAGCCTGCGCAATGGTCGCTATCATACGATGCTGGATATCGGGACGACAACAGGGCGTATGCTGGCGGTAGTGAGATCATGCACATCGTGTCGCATCAGGGAAAACTTTACGCGGCCAATGGTTATTGGATGGACGCGCATTGGGTGATTCCCCCGGATGCTAAAAAGCAATCTGCTCAAGTGCTGAGACTGGATAAGTCGGACGGCACTTGGCAAGTTGATCTTGAGATGGGTTCGACCAACGGTTATGACCTGCGTTACATGAAAGGTAACATCCTCAAGTCTGTCACATTTTCTTATGGTGCGGACGGCAAGTCGCTACCCGAACCCGTCAACCTATTGGTGATGGCTGCAGGGGCGACGTTCGAACGAGGAGGCGCTGTTTCCGCTTGGGTTCGAAACGATGTTGATGGTAAGTGGAATCACACCATCGTCCGACATGGGGCAAATACCGGTGGTATTCGCTGGGTTCCTCGCGACATGGAAGTTTATCGCGACACAGTAACCGGAGTGGAGCGGCTGATCCTGTTATTAGGCAATCCAGGTGTGGTTTCCGGGGTCTATGACCCAACATTGCCTGGGAAAATTCGCTGGGAGCCCGTGCTGGAATATCCCTTTCCTGAAGTTGGCAGCGTCACGACCAGACCACTTGGTATTGTCCAAGCCAACGATTCCTTATTGTTTTCTGTAGATGACGCCATTCTGCGTCGTAACGATGGTTCGCGTCCCAGCTATACCGAAATCCTAAGATTGGCCGATGACGTTGATACCGATGTCGGAGGTATTCGTGGGCTGACAGCCATCAAGAATCCGAACGGTCTAGGCGAATCGGTTCTCTTCCTGTGGGCTCCGGGAGGACGTTCAACTAGCCAGGTAAAACGTCTCGACCCAGACGGCAAGGGTGGATACACCATGCATGACGAAGCTAGCATGATGGATTTGATGAAAAAACACCTAGCTGTAGATGTCACCTACACGTTGGGTGCACATAACATGATGTATCCGATTCGTCATCCGGAGAGCGGAGAGTTAGTGCATTTGATCGGGTTTCAAGGGAATCTCGGCGGCAAGAACGTTCTGCAATGGGCCGGTAGTCGGTTATACGGCGGAGCACTATACGCCATACGCAAAGCAGATCAAACCTATTCGGTACATGAAGTTAACAATACCTACGCCACGGGAAAGACGGCACTGGTGTCACCGCGGGCATTCTGCCTTTCGCCATTTGGAGACAACCAACTCTTCATTGGAGGACACGATGCCAGTAATCGGATTTCCGATGACATGGCATGGATTTGTAAAGCACCGGTAAGCGTCACACTAGGATTACAGCAGGGGCTCGACGCGCAGGAAAAGCGGCGAGAGTTGGTAGTCGAGGGTCGTCTACAAGAAGGACCGGTTTACGAACTAAGGATTTATAAAGCCAATCAAGATCGATTCGAACATCTCATCACTCGTTTCCGTGAATACACCGATCGTATCTTTGCTAGGCACAATATGGAAGCACTCGGCTACTGGGTTCCCACCGACGGAACAACCCGACAGAAGCGCCGTATCATTTACGTGCTCAAGCACCCTTCTCGGTATGATGCCTATGCCAACTGGACTCACTTTACCAATGACCGTGAATGGCAAAAGGTCTTAGACATGCCCACGTTCCGTGGGCTGTTGGCGGAAAAGCCGACTAGTATATTCATGACCGAGACCGAGTATTCAGACAGTTTTGTTAACAGCAATGACAAAACGGACAGCGTGTTCGAGTTGCGATTCTGCACATGCAATGAGGGTAAACTGGACGCTTTGAATGCTCGCTTCCGTGACACTGCGATCAATCTGTTTGAGAAGCACAAAATGACCAACGTCGGCTACTGGACACCTTTTGATCCGCCGGAAAACCAAAACACTTTGATTTACATGCTCCGACATGAAAGCCGCGAGCAGGCAGAAGCTAATTGGAAAGCTCTCCTCAATGATCCCAAATGGAAACAGGTCGACCATGACTCTCAAAAGAATGGCGAGCTTTTGGAAAGACCGCCTGAGCGGATCTTCCTGAAACCGCTGGATATCTCAGCAAACGCATTTCCCAGCAAGTAAAGAATATTTTATTGCTGAATAAACCGATCGAATACATTCGCCATCATCCGCTGCACGCGCTTGTCCGGGCCTTGCGGCCTGGCGGTCCCATTGGCGGGGAGCACGTGACCGGCGGTAGGTTTGCGTCCTGGCGGTTCATACGTTACACCAGGTGGTTGATGATGCGCAGGAATTCCTTTGCGCAGCTGTTTCTTTACTTCTGCATATCTAGGACGGTCCGCGAGGTTATGCCATTCCCATTTGTCCTCCCGATGATCATACAACTCTTCCGTTCCGTCAGCATAAACGATGTACCTGTACTGTTCTGACCGAATGCCGTAATTCTTATACCCAAAAGAAGTCACTGTGGTCTTGTTCCATGAGGCTTTGGGATTCTTCATCAGGACTGATAGGTCGTTTCCTTCCAGTTGTTTGCTAGGAGGCTCGCAGCCCGTCAGGGAGGCAAGCGTAGGATAAATATCCAGCAAGTTCACCGGCTTGTTGCTGGTTGATCCAGGCTTGGTCACGCCAGGCGCCACCCATACCAGATTGACCCTCGTGGCCCTTTCCCAGAGGGAGTATTTCGTCCAACGCTCTTTTTCGCCCAACTGAAAACCATGGTCGCTCCACAATACAATAATGGTGTTGTCCGCATACTTCGATTTCTTGAGCGCCTCGACAATCTCTCCGACCAGGTCATCCACCATGGATGTGCACGCCAGGTATGCCTGGATCGCCGGTTTCCATTGATTCGTCGCCCTGATTCTCTTCAACCACGGATTGTGGGCCATCTTGGCATGAGCTGCTGGCACATCATCCAGGTCATCTTCCAGGAACCCTTCCGGAAGCTTGATCGTCTCCAGAGGGAATCGATCGAAGTATTCCTGAGGCGCGTAGTTGGGCAAATGGGGCTGGAAGATGCCGGCGCCGAGAAAGAAGGGCTCCTGCAACTCGCCCCTGAGCAATTTGTTCTTCGCCCAATTTGCGGTGATGCCATCGGGGTGGTCATCCAAGGTCACGTCCGGGTGGCAAGGCCCCCAATCAGCCTGCCTCGCCCATCCACCCAAGGGAAGTTTGGAGGAAAACTTGAGCCCCTCGAAGGAAGGAAGGTCCTGCGTCTTGCTCGGGAAATATTCATCAAAGCCCCGCCCTTTTACCTCGTAGTTAAAATGGTAACCGTGAAACAGTTTTCCGGCGCCGCAAACGTAGTAGCCATTTTTCTGAAAAAACTCGGGCAGTAGAACCGAGTTGTTCAGTATCGGGTTATGGATCAAGGAACTCTTATTGATGTAATTGCCTGAAGTCGACGGCCTAATCCCGCTCATTATGGCAGACCGTGAAGGACCGCAAGCCGGAGCCGCGCAATGCGCATTGGTAAATAGCATCCCTTTGGCAGCCAGCCTGTCCATGTGAGGTGTTTTGGCCTGAGGGTTGCCCTTCAGCATGCCCGTCCAGTCATTCAGATCGTCAATGGCGATGAACAACACATTGGGTTTTTCGCCTCGACGAGCGATCTCCTGTGCTTCACTCCTTTGGCTCGTTGCACAAAGCAGGAGAATGGCGACGGCGAAAGTCGTGGATTGCTTCATTGTTTTCATGGGAGTGAAAAAGCGAGTTAATTGCATCAGGAAATGATCCGTTGAAACAGGTTGTGGGTGATTTTCTGAACGCGTTTATCTGGGCCTTGTTGTTTGACCCCATGCCTGATTGGATTGACGTGACCAGGGGGGCTGGATAGACCATTGGCCCACCAAATGGTGGCGGCGTTGAACACGATGTTGTCCTTGGAACCATCGTAGACCGTAGCGGTATAGCGGCCCATTTTCTTCTCTCGCACAAACGCATCACCGGCGGCGACGACATTCATTCCCGGCAGGTTCATCGCGGGCGCGCCGTGCCACTCCCAGCCGAGGAGGCCTTCGATGGAATCGCCCTTCTTCATCCCGGTCCCCTCAAAGAGCCAATGCTCCGGCATCGCACAGGTCCAATCGCCTGCGCCAATTCCTCGGCCACTGCCTTCTCGATCCAGTCGTCCTCCCATCAAGAGAGCCCCGTCCGGTCCCATGTTCGGTTCGAAGCTCTTGTCGTTGAGCGCCCGAGCGAAGAGCCTTTGCCTAGCGTCTTCGGAAATATTCTCAGGCACCGGCAGGAACCAGCCCTCGCGGCGGACATTTCGATTGGGCGTTCCATCGCTGGAAGGCAGCATAGGTACGACACAAAGGACAGAGTTGCCGCCGAAAAACGCCAGGCTGACTCCAGCGTCGCGTGCATTGATGGCATTGTTATACATGTCCAGACTCCAGTATTCGTCGTGCCCAACGGAAATGAAGCCTTTCGCGCGGAGTAAACATTTGGGATCAGCGTGTGTATCGATGTTGGAAATATAGGAGACATCGTATCCGTGCTTCTCCATCCAAAACGCCAGCGGAAATTCCCAGGGCAGATATTCGCCGCTGCCGCCTGATTTCTTCAGTCTGTTGACTGGATGCGTGAAGAGACCATACGGCCGATCAAAGCTCACCGTTCCACTGGGCACACCAATACTCGTCCAGTCCTGATGCTCTGTGTAGATTGAGTAATCCATGGGCCAACGGTTGTAAGCCGACCAGGTCAGATCGCTGCATTGAAACAGAAAGTCGCACGGACGGTCGTCGCGAACAATGAAGATCACATAGCTCTGGATGCCACTTCGCTCAGCGGTCATCTTTCCTAGATAGACACCGCTGGGCCAGTTCTCTGGAATCTCTAGTTCGACCGTCGGTTCCCATTGGCATTCGCGAACGTAGTTTTCGCCGACGGGTGGATCCGACTGCGGACCCGCCTGGAGTGACTCAAAGGTCTTCATTAGCCGAGCCCCCGATCCGCCGTAGTAGCCAGTTCGGAAGATCTCAAGCTTAAAGTCAGACGTCGGATTTGCGCTAACCATTATTCTCAATGTTTCGCCGACACGCACGCTGTTCGCGTTACAGTAGCCTTCAATCACCTGACTGCGTCCATTGTCCAGGATGCGATTGATCTTACCGGGTACGGTGCTTGTCTTCGTCAGCATCCAGTCACGCGTACCGGGTTTGGTATTTTCCAGCCGGACGAGCTCCGGTCGGGCGAGGCCCGTTTCTGCGGCGTACAACAGCGGGGACACCCCTGTTGCCGAAATCAAACCAGCCGTTGCGGCTCCCTTGATCACGTCCCGGCGGCCGACAAGTCCATTAGGGTCCTCTTTACTACTCACTCTAATTCCTCGCATAAAGTTCCCGTCGGTGGTTTCGACGCTTTTAGATAAGCCACTATATCCGCAATCTCCGCTGGGTTCAAGATTTTATCGATCCCAGTTGGCATCAAAGAGACGTCTGAGTATCTGGCCTCCTCGATTTCTTGATACGGCACCGATTGCACGACTCCTTCCGCCGAAGATAGATACATCTTGTCCACGGTCTCCTTTATCAGGAGGCCGGATACTACCTTTCCATCCTTGGTCACGATATTCAGGACTTCATGGTAGCGAGCAATGGATGCACTAGGGAAAACAATTGCCTCCAGCAGATCCCGCTCGCTGCGAATCGCGCCAATCCAGGTTAAATCCGGCCCTAACCTGACGCCTTTTTCGCCTTTGAGATGACAGGTGATACATTTCGATCTATCTCGATTGTTGAACAGATTTTCTCCTCGCTGCGCGTCGCCTTTGGGCAGGAGTTCGGCAAGCTCATCGAGGCGTTGTTTCTGCTGAGCGATCTTGTCGGGATTTGGCATGTTGACATTTGCGAGTTGGATTTCCGGATAGACGCCCGATGCCACACTTTGTCGGTCGATGTCCCGCATGAGTCGAACCTGTTTACCCAGCGGATGGCCCGTTGGCAGGCTGCGGACGGCGCCAATTTCAAAAAGGGCATAGATCGTCGCATGCCTCAAGAACGGATCCATTTCCGTGGACCAGGAATCCAACAGTGGCTTGACGGCTTCGCTATCACCCATTCTGCCAAGAGCCATCGCTGCAAGTCGAACGATTTGCGGATCATCATCGGACAGCAACGCCATAAGCGGCTTCAAAGCATCACGATCTCGCCACAGCGCGACGCTGTGGATCGCCGCCGCGCGAACGTCGGAGTTTTCCGAATTCAGGAATTCTCGAACCGCGTCGCGCGCGTGCGGGCTTGGAATCCGATGCAATGACCAGACCGCGGGAATGTGAGCACTGGCCCTACGTAGAGCATCGATGTTGATTTCGTTTGCTAGTGCGTCGATGGCGCGTGTGGCAACCGCTGTTCGCTGATCAGAAAGCCAGTTGACCTGAGGTTGATTCCAATCCAACTTAAGACCGCGGGGATCCGTCGGCGGTTGGGAAGACTTTTTTTGAATCCGATAGATTGCCCCCAGAATATCGGGTTTGGCGATTTTTGAAGTTGGACAGCAGATCATATACCAACTGCCAGTATCCGCAACGAGCAGGCTCCCATCGGCATCTTCAATCACATCTGTCGGATGAAAGTCGGTCTGATCGCTTTCGAGGAAGGTGCTCGTAACTGCAGAATTGGACGACCCGGATTTTGATAGCCGATGCCTGGATAGGCGGCGTGTGTTGAATTCTGTGCAGATGAGATCTCCCTGCAAACCTGACGCGTGATGCCGCGGCATCACCATCCCCGAAGGCGCCGCAGGACCTAACTGCGTCAGGATCGGCAGCAAGCTTCCGGTGTTAGGAAGCGGAGCTAGCACGCGCTCATTTTTCCTGCCATACGTTCCGCCATAAATGGCGTGTAGAATGCCGTCGCGTCTTCCGGGTTGTGAGAGGTCAAAGAACGTACCGCTGAGAAATCGTTCGCCTGATTCACTGAACGCCAAGCCTACGGGGTTGTTCATTCCACCGGTGGTGATCATTTCCAGTTGACTGCCGTCAGGCCGAGCACGATAGATGTGGGCGGCTCGAGTATGGATCGTTTTGCCATCGCTCAATTCGTGCGTCTGTGGAGCGAAGGCTCCCTTGCACCAATAGAAAAATCCGTCGGGTCCTAGATAAGGACCGTGCATGTCGTTGCCGCATCTTTCGATCGAACCGCCGTCGAACCATACGGTGCGTTCATCCGCCACATGGTCCCCGTCTGAATCACGGAGCTTCCAAATGTGCGGCGGGGCCCCGACGTAGACGGCACCATCGTGAACGAGAATGCCCTCCGGTAAAGGCAACTTGTCGGCAAACACCGTTGATTCATCAAACGTGCCATCTCCATCGCGATCGACTAACCGCAACACGCGATGCTGCGGATCTTTGAGTTGAACAGTCGCTTTGTCGGTGTTTCCGGAACTGTCGGTGACGTAGAGCACTCCCTGGGCGTCAAAGCACATATGGATGGGCCGCTGCACTAGTGGTGGACCGGCAATTCGCTTGATCGAAAAGCCAGCAGGCACTTGAAAAGTGTGACCGTCGAGTTTCACTTCGGTTGCAGAAGCCAATGCGACCGTCGCCACCAACAGGCCGAACGCGATGCTGACTCGATTCATCCGTTTAGATCCGTAACTGGCTGACCGTCATTGCTCGGTTGTAACGGGCGGCCTAAGGGTGATTTCGTGATTAATGAAGCCGAACATAAGAATGCCAGCTGTTTCCCCAGAATTCATCGACCTAGCGACAGTCTACACTATCTAGCAGTCGCAAACAACGATTTGACAACCCCGAGAATACACCGGATAAGATTCCGACGGGGTGCCTGCGCATTCGCAGCACTAGTAAACGTCCTCTCCCATTGGATCTGTCGAAGAACGTCGTCCGTTCCTTGTTAGTGCTGGTTAGATCGCTTACTTGAATTCGGTGAAAATTCCTCGTTGACTATATAGTTTTGAGAGACCCGTTATAATACAACTCTCGCATTACAATTCGACTGGTAGGGCTAGGCGAGTAATGATTTGTCTAGTAATTGAGCCAGTTGTTTTAAATGTTTTACCAAACGACAAAACTGAAGCAGTAGCCGAATCGCATTCCTGAAGGCTTTGAGACTCTATATTGAGAGGCGTGACTTTGATTTCAACACGAGTATTGTTTTGGGGGCTTCTGGTGTTGGCAATGGCCATGATTATGCGAGTATTACCCGGTAACCTACATGCGGGTGAAGCAAATGCGAACATTAAAGTCGTGGATTCAGTCAAAGCTGGGGAATACAAATTAGTTTGGGCTGATGAGTTTGATGCCGATGGCCCTCCCAATCCAAAGAACTGGACGTTCGAAGAAGGCTTCGTACGCAATAACGAGGATCAGTGGTACCAGAAGCAGAACGCGCAGTGCAAAAATGGCATGCTTGTGATAACTGCTCGCAAGGCGAGCAAACCCAATCCGAACGACGCGCACGACTTAAGCAAGAATCCCAAAAACAAATTCATTGAATATACGTCCTCCTCACTGATGACCAAGGGACTACATCGTTGGACGATGGGCCGTTTTGTAATGCGAGCTAAAATCCCATTTGGCGCAGGGATGTGGCCCGCATTTTGGACTGTTGGTGAAGTCGGTGAATGGCCAAGCAGCGGTGAAATCGACATCATGGAATATTATCAGGGAAAACTCCTAGCCAATGTAGCGAGTGGTACTGCCCAACGTTGGAATGCAAAATGGAATTCAAAGGCAGTCAAGACCTTGGAACTGGGAGGCGAACAGTGGCTTAAAAACTTTCATGTCTGGCGAATGGATTGGGATACCGAATCGATTCGGATATATGTGGACGACAGGTTGCTTAATGAAACCAAGCTCGCAAATACAAATAATGCAAACCTTAAGTGGGGTCCCAAAAATCCTTTTCATCACCCACACTACATTATCCTGAATCTCGCCTTGGGAGGTAATAACGGGGGACCTGTGAAAAAGGCAAACCTGCCAGCCGAATTCATAATCGATTACGTTCGGGTTTATCAACGTGATGTCGACAAACACTTCAAAGCACCGGAAAACCCCTAGGAAGCCGAATGCAGCATTGCGGATCGCCCCAGGCAAGCGGTGAGGTAACCCGTATTTGGGACGGCACGTGTTATCGCTGCGAATGGGCGGGGAGGGACTCGAGCGGTTCTCGCATTACTCTATAAGACACGACGTGTTAGCCCAGTCTCCTGAGCAGGTCGGGGCAATTACAGTGGCAATGCGACGCTGGTTGAAACGGTGGTCTTACTGATCGAAAGTTGGTCTAGACTATTCCCTGACGCAATTTGGAGAACAACGGAGAAAGAGGATAATTGTCTGGAAATAGGTGAAACATCCGTGAGATTCAATGCGTCTAATTGTTTAATAGGCTGGATATAATTGGGAATGCTTTTCCGGTAGGATTGCCTTCAATGTGGGTGAATATCCCTATTGGAACCAATGGGGTTGGTTACTATAGATTGGTACAGACTAGAGGAAGATTTTGGTAAACGTTATCTGAGGAGTTTCTCGATGAATCGATTGCAACGGTCAGCGGTATACGTAATGAGTTTGGTGTTCTTGTTGGTGGTCCCTACGACTGCCGAGGAGATTGGGTATTTGGAACAATTCTCCATCGGCCCCGACCGTGAGGCTGCATTGGCGCAATTAGTACCCGGGACCGAGAGATATTTCTTTTATCACTGTCTGCATTTACAAAATGAAGGTGACTACGCCGGCGTTGAGAAGTTGCTGAAGCCCTGGATTGAGAAGTACAAGATAACGGCGCTTGTACAACAGATTAAGTACCGCCAGGCATTATTGACGTACGACGCGGATCCCGTTGCTGCGCTTACATATTTACGCAATGAACTGGGATTGCGCTTTGATCATCAGCGTGATGCGATCAACAAGAAAAACCAGTTCCCATCGCAGTTAGATCAGGCATTAATACAGCACCCGCGATTGAAGGCGCAGGCATTTGCACGGTATAGCAATTTGCAGGGTTGGGAAGATCGCGGACTTTTATTGTTGCAGCCCGCCGATTTGAATCCCACCCGGCGGCGGCATCTGTTGCAGCGTTTAACGCGTCCGGATTATCCAGATCTGGCCAAACTGGTCATTGCAGACATGCAGGTCAAAGGGTATTCCGGTTTTGGATCGTATGCCATCCACAAACAGATGTTACGTACGCAACTGGACGAGTGCCTTGTGTTGAATCCTGCGTTGTTAACGCAAAGTGCGTTTGTGAACATTTATCTCTCAAAATTGCATCCGAGTAACGATTTGCAATGGGCGCGGGATCCGGCTCAACAGACAGCCTATTTGGATCGATTATGGAACTTTGTCGGTAGATTGGCGCCCGTACACAATTCCCTTAAAGCTCACGTGCTGTATCGTCGCCTCGTCTTGGATCGTTCGCAGGACATTTATGATGCCCAACGATTCATGCAGTATCTGCAACTACCGAGGAATGCCTTTTACGTCAATCCGGAGTACCTCAAGCAAGATAATCGCAATCGATATTTGGTGAATTTTAATGCGGATTATTCCGTCACGACGTTGCTGCCGATCATTAGATCGGACGAACCGCTGATCCGCTCGTACTTGAGCTATTTCTTCCACGAGGCGGCAGACTTCAAAGTCTATGAGCCCTATTTGCAAGACAATTACTTGAAGGAAGTCTTTGCAGAAACCAAGATTACCCAAGGTGTGGGCGACCCCAATCAATGGTCCCCGCTGCTATCTGCGGCCAAGTATCAGGCATTACGCGAACGAATCGATTTGGACTTCACCTATACCAGCGAGACGACATATGCGCCGGATGGTGAAGTCAGCTTGGAAATGGATGTTAAGAATGTTGAAAATCTGATTGTCGAAGTCTATGAACTGAACGCACAGAATTTTTACCGCACTCAAATTCAACCGGTCAGCACATCGATCAACCTGGACGGGTTGGTTGCAAATTATGAGCGATCGTTTCAGTACAGTGATTCACCCCTGCGTCGAATCCGCAGGAAGTTTGAGTTTCCAGAATTGAAACAGCCTGGAGTCTATGTTGTTGACTTTATCGGCAACGGCATCAGTAGTCGTGCACTGATTCATAAAGGCCGCTTGGATTATCTGGTGCGTACCACGACAGCGGGACATTTGTTTCAGATTGTTGATTCGGGCAAACAGGTTGTCAAAGACAGTACCCTTTGGATCGGTGGCGTTGAGTATGTCAGCAGTGAAGATGGCGGGATTGTCGTACCGTTTAGCACCAACCCCAAACTGGCTTCCTTTGTCATAAGTGATGGCAGCATTTCCACGCTGCATCAATTTCGGCACGAAGCAGAACAGTATCGTCTGACTGCGGGAATTTATGTTGACCGCGAATCTTTGCTGCAGCGGAAGCTTGCGCCGGTAATGGTTCGCGCTGGACTGCAGGTTAATGGAACTCCGGTTGGGTTGTCGGCCCTGAAGGAGGTACGACTAACGATTAACTCGGTGGATTTGGACGGCGTCCTGTCGACCAGTCGTATCGATGAATTCAAGTTGCATGAAGATGAGGAGAGCGTGCATCTGTTTCGCGTTCCGCAGCGGCTCAAGACGATCATGTTTGTGTTGTCCGCCAAAGTGGATAATCTGAGCACGGGAAAAACCGTGGACTTA